>Ga0247778_1000029_pt1 | contig 250377 bp, 181 predicted proteins | sample UWRJL049202B5_FD_179939 | JGI IMG/M metagenome (GOLD analysis project Ga0247778, IMG submission 179939) | Plant litter microbial communities from Arlington Agricultural Research Station in Wisconsin, United States - UWRJ-L049-202B-5 | ecosystem: Environmental > Terrestrial > Plant litter >...
AGCTCCAGCTGTAGTTCGCCGCCAGCGCCGTACCGCCCAGATCCTTGGCACCCGTGCTGATGGTTGCCGTGTAGACCGTACTCGCGAGCAGTTGAGCCGCGGGAGTGAAGGTCGCGGTGTTGGTGAGTACGTCGAGGCTCACTACGCCAACGACATTGGTGGCGTTCTGGGCCAGCGTGAATGTCGTCGTGCTGATCGTCGTCGGATCCATGGCCCTACTGAACGTGGCCGTGGGCTTGACGTTGATCGGCACATTCGTCGCGAGGTTGATCGGCGTGGTGGCCGTGACCGTCGGCGCAACGACGCTGGCAGCGGTCGTGAAGCTCCAGCTGTAGTTCGCCGCCAGCGCCGTACCGCCCAGATCCTTGGCACCCGTGCTGATGGTTGCCGTGTAGACCGTACTCGCGAGCAGTTGAGCCGCGGGAGTGAAGGTCGCGGTGTTGGTGAGCACGTCGAGGCTCACCACACCAACCACGGTGGTCGCGCCCCGCCGAAGCGTGAAGGTCGTCCCGCTGATCGTGACGGGATCCATCGCCTTGCTGAACGTGGCGGTGAGCTTGACGTCCGCGGGGACGTTGGTCGCCGAGTCGACCGGACTGGTGGCGATCACCGTCGGCGGAGCAGCGTTGATCGCAGTGGTAAAGCTCCAAGAGTAGCTGGTCGCGAGCGAATTCCCCGCGAGGTCCTTGGCACCGGTGCTGACCGTCACTGTATAAACCGTGTTTGCGAGGAGCGGCGACGCAGGAGTGAAGGTCGCGGTATTGGTCAACGCATCGAGGGCTACGGCACCAGTGACGTTGGTCGTGCCCCGCTTCAGTGTGAAGGTCGCCGCAACGATCGTCGCGGGATTCATCGCTTCGCTGAAGGTGGCAGAGACAGCGGCGTCGAGGGGTACGCCGGTCGCGTCGTTTGCCGGTAGCGTGGAAATCACGGTCGGCGGGACCCGATCGACCCCCACGCTGATGGTGAACGTCCAGACATAGTCCTCGGCGAGTGCGGTGCCTCCGGAGTCTACTACGTCACTACTGATCGTGGCGGTGTAAACCAGACCGAGCTCGAGCTCGGTGTCGGGAACGAAAGTCGCCCGGTTCGACGCGGGGTCGAACGTCACACGGCCGCTGATCGGCGTCGAGCCCTGCGTCAACAAGAACGTATCGACCGTAATGGATGAGGGATCCATCGCTTCACTGAACGTCACGCTGGGGTGGGCATCGGGCGAGACGTCGCTTGCGCCCGCCGATGGAGTACTGGCGATCACGGTGGGTGGTTCAACGGTCACGCCAGCGCCCGTGGTGAACCGCCAGGTATAATTGGCGGCGAGTGCGACACCGGTGGTGTCCTCGACGCGGTTGCTGACCGTAGCCGTATAAATCAAACTCGGATTCAGGCTGACCGCAGGCGTGAAGGTTGCCGTATTCGATTGCGCGTCGAGAGTCACCGCGCCGGCGACTTTCGATGCCCCTTGGCTCACCGTGAACGTCGTCGCATCGATGGTCGCCGCCGCCATTGCCCTGCTGAATGTGGCGGAGACGAGAGTGTCAACCGCAACCCCGGTCGCGCCGTTCACCGGCATGGTAAAAATGACGGCAGGCGCCGTGCTGGTACCGGCGTCCTCTCCGAACTCTACGATCTGACGTCCACAGGCCGTCACGCAGAGCAAGACGAAGAAGAGGATCCCGGCCTTCAGCTGACTCATTTAGTGCTCCCAGCATTCAAGATAGTAAAGTGAACGATGAATTCGACGCGACGATTGTTCTCGCGACCGTTGACCGTGTCGTTGGTGTCCGTAGGCACGGAGGAGCTGAAGCCCTTGGAGCTGACACGGTCTCGGGGGACACCGTGCGCAACGATGTAGTCGACCACCGCCGCCGCGCGCTTCTCCGATAGGGTTTGGTTGTGAACTTCTCCGCCAGACGAGTCCGTGTGGCCTTCGACCTGTACCTTGAAGCCCTTATTTTCCTTCAACGCCTTGACCACCTCATCGAGCACGGGGAACGAGCGATCTTCGATCTTTGCCTGGTCGAACGCGAAGTAGACCTTCTCTCTCAGCTCGAGCTTGTCTTTCTCGACGACGACCTTGTCGTATTTCGGACAACCCGAGTCTTCGATGCTGCCGACGACTTCCGGGCAGTGGTCGACACTATCCGGTAGCCCGTCGTGGTCGCCATCAGGACAAGACGCGACCTCCTTCGTAACGATGACCTCGCGCGTGACGATCGGACGCTCCTCCGTATCGCGGCGGATACCTGGTCCGACTTCGAAGCTCACGCCTAGAATCAAGATCTTCGCGTCGCGATTATCGAACCCTTCACGCGTGGGCTGGACGGTTTGCATATAGCGGACGAAAGGGCCAATCCATAGGCTTCTGGACGCGCCTACGGGAACGGCTAAACCGACGGCGGCGTCGAAGCCCGGTCGGTTGAGGTCGCCTGTCCGCATGTACAAGAAGTCGGCGTCGACCCACGGCGAAATTCCGTAAAATCCCTGCGAATCCCAAGGTCGCTTGAGGCGAAGCCCGCCGCCGAGCCCCCACACCATACCGGACTCTGCTTGCGCGACCGCCGCCGGCAAGAGCGTGAAGGAGGCGGTTGGCCCGATGTCCAGATACGGAGTCAGACCGAATAATAGCTTGAGCGATTCGGATCCTCCGACATCATAGATCCTGGACTGGGGGGCGCTCAACGGGACAGCCAGGCCGGGCTCCAACTTGAAGCTGACGTCAGCCGCTTGCGCGTCCGCGTTCCAAGTCAAGAGGCCCAGCGTCAACGAAGTGACGAGCATAGACGCGCCCGGTGGACGCGAGGTAGCGATTGGTTTCCGAAGCATGCGCAACTCCAAATTCTGCCGAGGGGCAATCGTCGACCAATACGCACTTCGGAAAGTACGGCTCACCGGGCGCCCCGCGAATTTCACAACACCAGAGCAGCATTCGAGCCAGTCATTCCAAGTCAGCAAGTTCAACGACTTGCGCATAATCAGTCCCTAAAACCGACGACAATTTGCCTCAACGCGACAGAACGCCTGCGACATGGTCGAGAAAGCCGCTGGGCCGCGAGCGACCCACTATTGCATTCGTGCGCTGTTCACTATTGCGTTCGTGCGCTGCGATGGTTGCGTTCGTGCGCTGCGATGGTTGCGTTCGCGCGCAGGTCTTCGTGAACACGAACCGTATGTCAGTGCTAAAGGGCGTCCCGGAGGCGGGTCCAGAGCGGCTCTACCGGTGGCGTGGGCGAACCGCGCGCGCCGCGATTTCAAGGCTCATCGGCCGCGCTGGCAGCGAAGTCGCTAAAACGGCTGGGTGTCCGGAGTCGCGCCACGCACGGGGCAGCCAACCGGCAAGCGGATCTATTCCTATTTCACCGCTGCGGACGGACGCTCGCTGGCGGAGCTGCATCGTGACGGCTTCGAATCCCCGTTCCTCAAGTTCGTGCCGCCGACGATCGCTGCCGACACGGTCTTCGGACCCACGATGTCCGGTGCCAGTCCAAAAAGCAGCCCGGCGTGACCTCCTACTTGGTCGCGTACGGGCCGCTCCGCACCAAGTCGAACTTCCGCAAGCTGTTGCCCGCTCTGAGCGCCCCTTGGAGGCTCGCGCGGGATGTTGGCTGCGACGCGAACGGCACCTCTGCTGCGAACGCAGCCGGCAAACTTGTGACGGAGAGCGGAGAGCAAGGGGCCGAGAGTGAAGGGCCGACGGCCGAAGTGGGCATCGACATTTCGGCAGGGACCCGACCGGGCTCGAGCGCGATCGACAGCGTGCGACTGGCGTCAAGCACCGAGTGGGTTTCCGTCGACCAGAACGATGAGTGGAGTTTCGTCGACGTCGAGCGTGACGCCGCCTGCCGCGCTCACGGGTTGCGTCGAATGGCCAGTGATCGAGGCGGTCTCGAGCGTGATGACCGCGGTCGGTGTCGCGCTACTGGCGATGGGTAAATGAAAGGCGGCGACCGTGGAGCCGTCGCTGGTGGGCGACCAAATCACGTACGCACCCTTGTTCGTGGCTGGGTCGTAGAAGCGCGCGACGGAAACCGAGTCATTCGTTTTGGACGCGCGGCCCGCGTACGCCAAGTGGGCAAGGCGCGCGCGGAATGTCGCCAAGAAGTACCAGGCGACCTTGGGCGCCTCTGTGCCCTTCTCGCTCAGAATGCCGGCGGTGCTGAACTGCACGTTGCGGTCGGGGCATTTGCTGAGATCGCCCGTGCAATTGTCGCGTGAGACGTACAAGAACGCTCGTTCGATGCGAGACTCGAACAGAGCCAAAAAGCTGCGCAGTAGCCATTGACCTTGCACCACCTCGGCAGAGGCACTGCCGATCGCGGGCGCGCGTAGGCGCGAGTGATCGGCAGTGTCGTAGCCGAACTCGGTGAGCCACAGCTCTTTGCCGGGCAAGAATTGATCGCGGTAATCGGCGAGGCGCTTCAATTGCGCTGCGAGCCCGCATTGCTCGGGCGACAACGCCGGAGGCGGATTGGCGTCACCGAACGCGCCCGGGCCGAAGCAGTAGTCGTGCACGTTGATCACATCGGCGGGAAAGTCGCCGTTGCGATGCGCGCTGGCCCAGGTGCGCATCCCGTCCAGGTAAGTCGTCACGTTCGTGATCAGATCGGCACTCTTGCCCGACCCCGCGAGGCCGGCCATCACGAGCTTGGCGTTCGGATCGGCCGTCTTCACGCCGAAGCCGGGGCCGAGCCGGCCTTGGTCGCCGTCGCGATCGGCGCTGGTCATGGCCGCCATGCCGGCGGGCGAGAGCAAGTTGTCTCCGCCGGTCGTCCAGTTCTCGTCGAGCTCGTTACCATCCTCGTAGTACGTCACGAGGCCAAGGCCGGACTTGGGCGTGTTGCTCCCGGCAAGCTTGAGCTGAGCGGCGGGTACCGCGGTGCCGCCGTAGCGCGCGGCGATTTGAAAAAAGAACTTCGAGTGACCGACCCACGACGCGGGCAGCGTCACGTCCGCCCCCTTGGCGACGGCGGGATTGTTGAAATTCAACCACGGCACTGACCCTTGAATGCACGGCAGATTGATCAAGCCCGCATCGTGAAAGGCCTTGTAATAGTCGTCATACGGAATGCCGTTGCTCGTAGGGCTGAGCGCGATGGGCTCATTGGGATAGGCGGGAGTGCCCATGTTTGCGTCGCCTTCGTTCCACTGCCAAGGGTGGTATTCGCGCACGTTGCCAATAGGCAGGATCTTGTCCATCGGATCGTCGATGAACGCGTCCAGGCCGATGAAGTCGTTGACGGTGGGGCCAAGCGCGCTGGCTCCGCCGGGGCTCATGCCGCCGTTGGCATTGCCGCCACTGCTCACGGTGCCGCCGCTAGCGCCACTGCCGCCGCGGCCCGCGTTCAGCTCGGCCGCCCCTCCCTGGTCCATGCTGCCAGCCGCGCCAGCGGCGGCATTGCCCTTGCCGCCGTCAGCAGTGCCTGCGCCTGGGTTGTCAGCGCCTGCTTGCGCGGAGTTCTTGGTGTCCGAGCCGTTCGAGCAAGCCGCGGTGCTAAGCGACAGTGCGACACTCAGCCAGCAGCAACGCAGCGCGTACAAAGACGACGAGAGGCAGCGAGGGCGGCTCATTTTCGAATCGTAACATCAGGTCCGGGAGCCTCGTCACGACTGCGGCGGGAATTGCGAGCCAAAGGTAGGTGTGCGTCAGTGAGGGTAAGCAGGGTGCCGTTGTTTGGCAATGCCGTTGCCCAATGGGCGCATGGCGAAGTGCAGCCCCGCGTTCAAACAGGCCGCGTGGGCGATCGCCGCGAACGCCAGGCGCGAAACGCGAGCACGCCACTCATGAGCCCGCCGAGCACGAACGCTGGACCGATGTCCAGAAAGACGTGCGCGTCCGCGTTCTCCGTGCTCGGAGCGAGCGCAAACAGAGTCAAAAAAATGCCGACGAACAGCGCCGCCGCACACACCTTGAACAGACCAAATGCCGCGAGTATGAGCGCGAAACGCGTTGCCTTCTGTGTTGGATTGAGCGCCATCGGGATCGCCCCGGAAGGTACCAGCGCCCGGCGCGAATGCCAGGCGGTCTACGGAGACGATCACGAGCTCGCGCTTCACCGGAGCGCGCGTTGAACGACCTTGGACCGGTTCCATGGGTCGAGGGTTCTCGGCGAATGGCAGGGCGAGTTCCATGTCCCTGGGAAACGACGTCGACTACGTTGCGGTGGTCGCGATCGGGTGTGCGCGGCTTTGGCTGCGTCTCTGACTTAGTCCAACTTGATCAGCATTGACACAATGCGAACAATCATAGCTTTCCCAGTCCTGTGGCCGCTCTCTTCGAGCAACTTGAGCCGACAGCAAACGTCCAGCAGAGCGGCTGACTCCGTCGCCGAGCCGCGCGCCGTCAGATAGTACCGTCGCTTGTCTGGGCTTCGAGTGCTTGCCCGCTCCCTCGGCGAGGTTCAGCACGATCGATAGCGACGCCCTGGGAAACTGATCCGAGAGGTGGCTCCGGCCGCGAGGCAACCCTTCGATGAGCTCACTGGCGGGAACCAGAAAATCTAACCCGAGGTGGTAAACATCCAAACGCTCGTGAGCCAGATCCATCCCACCCTATCGGCCATCCGCCGCGCCCGTTGCCTCTTTCGGGCACGGGCACGGGCACGGGCACGGGCACGGGTGCCTGAGCAATCAGGGAGAGACCCTAGGCACCCGTTCGCTGTGGGTGCGCTCGGCGAATGCGGCAAGCTCGGCGCCGCGCATTGCCGCGCCGCATGCGGGACTGCTTACGGCTGCGACGCGTGTGAGCAGTTGCCCCGTACCCGGTTCCCCAAAAAGCGTGCTTTTGACGGGGCGTTCGACGCCTGCTAGGGCAGCTCAGGTTCCCGCTCGCGCATGGCTCGCCATTTCGCCTCAGCACTGCAAATGGGTGCGATTTCCGCCATGAGCTTTCAAGCCAATGTCTTCGACCCAACTTTTCGAGATCAAACAGCTGCCGCTCGTCGAGCTCTGCGGAGCTGAGCCCCTCCGGCTAGCGAGATGCGTTCGATGAAGTGGCTACGAGTTCCGGTGATGATCGTGCTCCTCATGCCGGGTTGTAGCTTGATGGTGAAAGACGAGGACTACTACGATGGCGCATGGAAGAGCGCGGGCGCGGCTGGGATGCGCCCCGACTCGACTGCGGGCAACAGCTCGGGAACTGCAGGGAGCGCGGGCGAGGAGAACGCGGCGGGCGGAGCGATCGGAGCGGCGGGGGATCCGGGCTCGGGCGGGACGACGAACAATTCTGGCGGCGCCGCGCCTACCGACTCTTGCGACAAACCGCAGTGCGTGCCGAACGAAGTCGACACCGCCAAGCAAAGCTGTGGAGCTTGCAATACAGGTCAGCAAACGCGGACACGCAAGTGCTCGGCCGACACCTGCACGTGGGGAGCGTGGAGCGCATGGAGTGCATGCGGCGGGGTGACAGCCACTTGCACGCCCGGACAAACCAGCGACTGCGCCAACGGAGATGATTGCGGTCAACGCGTCTGCAGTACGAGCTGCAGCTGGGGGGCGTGCGCACCGAAAGCAGCGGCTGAATGTCTACGCATTGGCCCAGGCCATACGGATCAGGGTAGCAACTTTCGCTGCTGCGGCGACGGCAAGTGGGAATTTTGCTTGCCGACGTGTCACTGGAGCACGATGTGCGAGGCCTGTGGATCGGAGTGCAGCTGTTAGCGAGCGAGCGTCGAGAAGATCACCGCCTCGACGTCACCATCAGTGCTGACTGGTGCCCGCTCGTTCGTGACAGCTCTCGGAGCACTCCGCGTAGGCGCTCAGACATTGCTCGCGCTTCGCAGCGTTGCGCGTGTTGGTGTAGCACTTGCCGAAGGTGAGCCGGCACACGCCGAGGCAGGGTCTCGGATCGCCGACGGCTCCCGCCGTGATGGCGAAGAGCAGGATGGTGCCCAGGAGCGCCGCGCAAAAGGCGCGCATGGTCATCGTCCCGCAAGCTCCGCGGCGCTGCCCTCAGCGAGGGTGACACTGCTACTGCCGCTTTCGTCCAGCTCGAACGCGGCGAGCGTGAGCGTCTTGCCTTGACGCGTCAGCACCGCGTTCGAATAGAGTTCCCCGGGGCCCATGACCCGCTTCCAGCCGAGTCGCGGCAGGATTTCTAGATAGTACCGCGTGACATCCTCGGGCTTGCCCGGAACCTGAAACAGCTGAAGGGCGTAGGGCAAGCCGTCGACACTGAAGGTCATCGGCCGTTGGGCGTTGGGCGGTATCGGCACGGCTTCCAGCCGGGCACCGCTGGTTGGCTCGAGCTGCCCGAGGGCGCGATACACGTTGAACGGGCCTTGCGTGAACGTCGTGAGCACATGGGTGCGGCCCGATTCAGTGCGCTGGGCGTAGATGTAACGCAGCTGGCCGAGGTGGGACAACTCACCGTCTTTGATGAAGCGCCGCACGTCCGAAAGCCAGGCCTTGAAGCCGCCTTGTCCGGGTCGCGCCACGCACACGACCATGCCTTGCTGCGCTTCTTCCTCGCGCATGACGCCGTGACGCAAGCGCCACGCTGCAGGTGCCTTGCGGCTCACCTGCGCACGCGCGGCCTCGGGCAGCGCCGCGAAGGATTCGCGCAGGCCGCCGCTTTGATCCAGGCAGTGCTGCTCGAAGCGATTCAGTACATCCGAAAGCGGTTGGTCGCTGACCGTGCTGGCCAGGAACATGCTTTCGCCGTTGAGCCGCGCGCTCTGCGTACCACGCAGGAGGTCCCGCAGGGGGACCAAGTCTCGCCCCATGGACAGCATGCGTTCGCTCACTTGACCGCGCACTTGGTGCGCTCTGAAGAGCAGCAGAAGGAGCAACGCGACGCTCACGAATGCGCTCACCCGCAGCCAACGCATCAGCAGCGTGAGCGAGCGAGCGACCCAGCGGGCGCCGAGCGGACGGGCGGTGGCCACTGCTTTAGACGGTTTCATGTGCGGTTCTCAGGGTCCCCCGAAGATGTTGCCAATCAGATCGCCGTTGACGAACCAATGAAACGCACCGGGGATATCACCGGGTTGGGTATGCGCGTTGCACATCACGATCGCCGTGCTGTGCACCGCTCGAGTGAACGAGAGACCTTCACTCTGCCCCTCGGCGTGGCCCGAGCCGAGCACCGAGACCGCGACGGTGCCGGCCGAGCTGCCCCTGGCCTGACCGGAAGCGGCCGTCAGGCTGACCTCCGACCCCGGCGCGCCGTCCATCAGCGAGCTGAACTCGGGCGTGATGACTTTCGGCCCCCCGGAGCAACCCGACATGGCCTCCTGCCAGGCGGCGCTGCGCGCCGCGAGCTGCGTCTGCTGGGTCTTGGCGATCACGTGGTGAAGGAACAGCATGCCTGCGAACAGCAGGATGAAGAGCGGCACTACGACAACCGTCTCCACCAGGGCCGCACCACGGGCGCGGCGCCGCGCGCCAACCCGGTTGTTTCGCCGCGCGCGAGCGCTGCGTGCGCTCAATGCAGCACCTCTTGGTAGTCCTTGATACCCGGAGCGTCGCTATTCCAACCCGGACTGACCGTGCCGTTGCCTTGGGAGCCGCCCATCGGCAGCGGACAACCGCCGACCACGAGCGGATGTGAGCCCTGTCCGATGCCGGTAAAACAGCTCTTCACACTGTCGACGATGCCGTACTTGGCGGCCACGCCGTAGCCGTCCACGCCGGGAACGAAGCCGAGCATTTTTTGTACGAAGCCTTCGGCGCCGAGCCCGTTGTAGACCGCAAGCTCGGCCATCTTCAGCGCATTCAGCTCGAAGGGGTGGTAGCGGCGCAAGCGAGCTTTCCACTTCATGTTCCACATCGCATTGTATTTGCAGTCGGCCCAGGTACCGCCACTGTCGTCGCGCCCCGGTGCGTGGCGGCCGGAGTTCGGCCCGCAATCGTAGTAAAACTCGGCTTCCGCGAAATCCACGTTGTTTCCGCTGGTATCTGCGGGCGCCGGCCCCTTTTTCCCACCCCACAGCGCGACCTCCACGCCTTGCATCGCCCCGGTGGTGAGCGCCTCGTTCCCCTTGATGATGGCCCAGACCTGACCAAAGCCGTTTCCATTCTTGAACAAGTCGTACGGCTTCATCGGGTACATGCTGTTCTTGTACAGCGCGCCTTTGCTGGTGGCCTTCTTCGCTTCCTCTGACAACTTTTGGAAGGTGGTGTACCAGCCTTTGCCGCCGCCCTTTGGTAGCGGCAGGCTGCTGATGCTGACGCCCAACTGATTTTGAATCGCCAGCATCGGATCCACGCCGGAGCAGAAAATGCCCGGAAACTGACCCACGACGATGCCGAACCAATAACCGAACCCGTCGAAGATGCTGGGGTCGGCGTGTGGAATGTGCAGCGCCGACAGCGAGACGTCCGCCAAGCTCGCGAACTCGTCCACGAGCTCCTGTGCGGCGTGCTGACACAGCACGGGGTACTTGTCGTCTTGCACGGGTAGGCCGTATCGCGAAGTGAGGAGCTTGGCTGGATTGATGGCAATGCCGGTCTTTTCTTTGATGCGCTTGATGACGGGCACCTTTTTTTCCAGCTTTTCGCTAAACCAATTTTCGGCAAAATTGCTAAACAGCGGGATGCGATTGGGGATCATCGACCAGCTGAAGGGCTGCAGACCGTCCCCCTGCTCGGCGGCCGGTCCGTAGTCGTCCGGCACGTTTTTGGCCGACAGGTGTGCGACCCAGGGCATGACGATGGCCTCGACCCCCGCGCTGACATTGAGACAGCACAGAGTGATAAAGATCGGCTCCTGAACCCTCTGAATGACCTCGAACATCTCGATGTCGGCGTCGACCAGACTACCGACCACGCCGGCGTCGATGATGTTGACTCCGGGGATCAACAGCAGCAGCGCCGCGATCAGCGTGAGGGCGATCATCACCGCGAAGATCAATTGCAGAAAGACCAAGATCGAGAGAACCAGCGCCATCGCGATGTTGATCATCGAGATGGTGTTCATGCCGATCGCGTGCAGCACGGCTGATTCGAACGCGGTCGCGTCAGCGGCGGCGCGCAGCTGTTGGCGGTAAATCATCGCCTCGCCGAACCCGACCATGTACCAGACGCAGCCGACCAGACAGCAGGCCATGCACAGCGCTATCACGATGATCGCGCCGGATTCGTCGCGGAACAGGCTGCGCTGGCAAGTATCCGGAGCAGTCGTCATTGGGTGCTCGAGGTATTGGTAAACGAATACCCCGCGCCTTGGTTCGGCAGCGTGGCCTTGCGGGTCAGCATGGCCACGCGCGCTCGGTTGCCACTGGGAGTTCCCGCCGAGGCCAAGCCGCACACGAACGCGGCGAGCGGTACCTGGCAGTAGTAGTCTACGCTCAACGTCACCGTCACCGGCGCATTGCCGTCCGGACTGGCGCCGCTCACCTGCATCGAGAACGTCGGCTCGGAACCGCCCGGAGGGGTGAAGCTTTTGATTGCAGACAGGCTCATCTTCGCAGCCTCGTAAGAGCAGCCTTTCGGTGCGGCGAGCTCGGAGTCATTCTGCGGGTGCTCATCGGAGTCGCACACGATGGCCGCACGCACCGCATGCGTGACGGCGTGACGCACGACTAGATCGGCGAGTAACAGGCCGTTCAATTGGATCAAGCCCCAGAAAAAGATCAGCATCGGCACGATGGCGATGATGAACTCCACGTACACGGCGCCGCGTGTGGCACCCGAGCAGCCGGGCTTCACGCGCCCCTCCAACAGGCGAACACCGCGAGCAAGGTACCGATGAAGATCGCGGGACCGAAACAGAGCTCGGTCATTTCCCGGGTGGGCACCGCCGCGCGGGCCCCGAACCGCGAACTGAAGAGCCCCGCCGCGGTGCCGAACGCCGAGGCGACGCGCCCTTGGCGCGCCAGCAACACGATGGCCCAAGATGCAACCGCCAGGAATGCGTAGCTCACGGCGTGCAGGCCGGCGAGCGGTTGCAACAGCGCGCCGATCGCCGCGAAGAGCTTGACGTCGCCGCCCCCCATGCCCCCGGCGCGGGACACGAGCCACGGCAGCAAAGCGCACAGCGCGGCGCCCAATAGCGCGAGGCCAGAGGCCACGAAGCTGGAGGAGGCCAGCGCCTTCGCCGGCAGCGCCAGCGCCAGCGTGCCCAGCGTGAGCCAATTGGGGATGTGACCGGTGCGAGCATCGAGCACCGCGGCGACGAGCGCGACTGCCAGCGCTGCCAAATAGAAATATTGGCTGGTGCTCACGCCGGCACTCTGGCCAAAAATGGCGCAAAGAGCGTCCCAAGCAAGATGAAGGGGCCGAGACGCAGCTGCTCCGTGAAGGCGTGAGGAGCGAAAGCAGTCCGCGACTTTTGGCGCAGACCGAGCGTTAGGAAGGTCAAAGATTCAGCCAGTGTGCCAAACAGTGTGCCGCGGTAGGCGAGCCGCGCGGGCACGAAGAGCGCCGCCGCCGCGAAAGCCGAAAACTCCGCCGCTAGCCCGACCTCCGGCAAAAGCAGCGCTCCCAACGCGGCCAGCAGCTTCGCGTCCCCGGCGCCCGCAAGCCCGAGCTCGAACAGCAAATAGGGTACGAACCCCGCGACGAGCGCGGAGCTCAGCGACCAAATGGCGGCAAACAGCGGCGCCGGTAGGCCGATCATCGTGTGGTGCCCGCGCGCGAGTAGCGCGTGCGCGAGCGGTGCCAAGGCCAACGCGGGAAGCGTGAGCCAATTGGGGATGCGGCCGCGTTGTGCGTCCAGCCAGGCGGCGAGTGTGGCCAGGGCCAATGCAACAGCCAAGAAGGGTAGGGATGGGCGCATCAGCTCAGAACCCCAGCAGCGCCACATTAGGCCCCTGCTGCTCGATGGTCGCCGCGGCGCGCGTACCGAAGCTTGCGAAAGCCGCGAGACCGAACAGGGCAATCACTGCGACCAAGACGATGTACTGGACCATGTACTCTCCCTCACGGCACCGGTGCGATGACGATCTGGCGGTTTTGCTGGTACGCGGTGGCGAGGGCTGGACCGAGCGAAACGATGGCCAGCGAAACCGCCAAACCGCACGCGGCGAGGACGATCACGTACTCGACGCTCACGGCACCTCGCTCTCTTGCGCGCGTGCGGGAGAGCGAGCCTCTGACGATTCGATCGAGCTGCTCGCGCATTGCGCGTGGAGCAAAGCGAAAATCGGACCAAAGCCCGCTGCGCTCGCTAAGGCGCTGCAGTTTATTGAATTCGAGCGCGGTAGCGGCAACCCAGTGTCGCAAGTGACAACCGCCGGTTGTCAGCTTGCGGTTGCACTCGAGTCTCCGTCCACGAGCTGGGGGGAAGCCCGTCCGTGTCTCGGATGGGCAGGAATCGATTTGCGACGTCGCACGGAGTGGGCTCAAGCTCGCCTAGGCTTGGCTCCATGCCCGCCGGCGGGCGCGCACGAACGACCGCCCGGCCCGAGGGCGCCGCGGACAAAGCCCTGCCCGCACTTCAAGCCGTTGTACGGGCGTCGCGCCGCGTCTAGCTTGTGATCGATGCAAGCCGAAGGGATCTACGACGCTCGTCATGCCGCGGGCTCAGCGCTTGCGACGAGTCGAAGGCCAGAGCTATTGGCGCTGACGAGCGTTCGGTTCTTCGCGGCGTTCGAGGTGGTCCTGATGCACACCCTCTATGAGCTCGACGGCGACGGAGCTCGAGCGATTCCACGCGCGATCGCCGACCTGCTGACTCAGGGGGGGCTCGCGGTGAGTTTCTTTTTCGTCCTTTCCGGATTCATCCTGGCGTACACCTATTGCGACGGTGAAAACGGGTTGAAAACGACACCCAGCAAATTTTGGCGTGCGCGTTTCGCTCGAATCTACCCGCTCTATTTTCTTGGCTTCCTGATGGACGCACCGCGTGTAATCGCCTTCTTCCAAGGCTCCGCCGGCTCTTCAGCGAACGCTGTGGCCAAAATCGCGCTGGCGGGTGTGGCCTATTTGACGCTGCTACAGGCTTGGCATCCCAGAGTGACGAACACTTGGAATACGCCAGGCTGGACGCTCAGTGTGGAAGCGTTCTTTTACGCGCTCTTCCCAGCTCTGCTGCGCGTGTCGAAGTCTTGGCCGCTTCGGCGCATTTGCTGGGTCGCACTCGTGATCTGGGGCTTGCCTATCCTGATACAAACAATTCTATTTCAAGCACAGCTCGCTGAGCTGACCAGTCCCAGCGCACGGACCTTCTGGCGCAGCTTTCCTGCGCTGCGGCTGCCGGAATTCGTCTTGGGTATTGCCGCGGGACGAATATTTCTATCTGGACGGCTCGGGCCGCACCGCAAAGGGTTGTGCCTGCTGGGCAGCTTGGCGCTCGTGCTCGTCTTGGGGCTCGTGATGGGTGGCCAGTTTCTGCCAGCAACCGTGCCCGAAACCACCCTCGGCGCGCCGCTGTTCGCGGTGGCGATTCTAGCACTGGCATCAGGAGCCTTCCCGACGCCGAGTTGGCTGCAGGGTCCCGGGTTGGTGCTGCTCGGTCGCGCTAGCTATGCCGTCTACATCCTGCACCAGCCATTCAAACTCGTGTTCTTGAAACTTGCCCACCTGGTGCGTTTCGACTCGCAGTCGCTAGCACTGCTGGTCGCGTATTTGGTCTCCCTCCAGCTATTCTGCGTCGGGCTGTTCCTACTGTTCGAAGATCCCATGCGACGCCTGCTCACGAAGTCTCGTATGGGCTGAGCGCGCTTCAATCGCTCTTGGGCGCGGCTCCGCGCCTGCCGGCGGGCGCGCACGGCGCCGATCAGCGCAGCGCAAGCCTCCTCGCGACTCGAAAATCGAGTTCGAATTCGAACTTGGCTCGTCGCCTTGCGCCCCCCTCACCTAGAGCGCCGCGCGAACCAATGCGATCGCCTCAGCCAGATCGCGCAGCGCCAACTCTCCACGTCTACTTCCTGCTCTTCTAAACCTGGGTGCCGGAGCTTACCTGCTGGTCACTGGAATCGAGGTCGACCCGTTCCGTTGACGCTCTGGCTCAAAGGGCCTTGAAAAAATTCCAAAACGCGGGTCCCGCAAGGCTGTCCTGCCGATTGTGCTGCTGACCGGTGGTCTGACACCACTCCACCGGGTAACCGGCAGAGCAGCCCTGATAAAGCACGCACGGAGCGGGATCTGCGGGAACGGGCGTCTTCGTCTTGTCACAGCTGTTCTGAGTGAGCTGCCGATCGCGAGCTTTCTCGCTGCCCGAAATCACATTCGTCGTGTCGTCTTGATCGTGGATGAAGATGCGCGCAACGGGGCCTCCGCACTTACCATTGGAAGACTCTCCGCCCGTAACGGTGCCGGCCCCCCGCAACACGTCGGCCCGAATGCAGGTCAACTGATTCGCCAACCATGACCCGCTGCTGTAGCCAATCGCGAAAAAGCGATGCTCATCACTGCAGAAGCGAGCTTTTACATCAGCGACCATGGCATCGAAAAACGCGACGTCTGGACCATTGGCGGCCGTGTCCCAACATGTCCCACTAGCAGACCCGGTTCCGCGAACGAGGATGGCGTCTGCGCCGGCCGGTTTTTCCATGGCCACGTTGTTCGTTCCGCTCCCGCAGCCATGCAGAAGTACGATCACCGGATAGGCGCGCGTCGGGTCGTAACCTGCAGGGAGCCGCACCGAGTAGGGGCGATTGGCTCCGCCGGTCATCACCATGCTCTCGACGAATGTCTCTGCTTTCTGCGAAGTGCTCGTTCCGCAACCGGCGCTCTTCTTGACGTCTGTCTTGCCGACACCTCCGGAACCACCGCTGCCGCCAAGGCTCGCACCGGCCATCCCCGTCATGGCTCCTGCGCCGCCCGATGTTGTACCGCCCATCGCGTTGCTGGCACCGCCTGCCGGGGCGCCCGCCATCGCCATGCTACCTCCACCACCGCCGAACCCGACCGAGCCTGCGCCAGCCGAGCTGTCCAGCGAGCCAGCCGCGCTGGTCAACCCACCCGACGACTGACCGCCAGCGCTACCGCCAACGGCTGGCGGGTTGTCGGAACAGGCGAGCGCAAGCAGAGCGCCGATAGTCAGGGTAAAGGTGCGCGCGAAGGAAGCAGATGACAGCATTGATGAGCCTCGCAGTGCAAAAGCCGACGAGCACAGTTGGCTAACGCTCGCAGCACGGCAACCGTTGGATGAGGGCCTGAACCGTAGCTGAGCCCGGCCGCGTCCGTCGTAAGAGCATGACACACGCATGCAGCCTCAGTCCCCGAGAACCCACCGGTTTGCTCGTGCAGCTGCTCTCGAGACCGGTTTGGCAAGGTGGTTTGCGTTGGGTGTACTGTCTACGCATAAGTAGGTAGAGGAAGCACATGCGAGAGCTGCTGCCGCGAGAAGGCAGCGCGATGACGAGCTTCTTAAGCAGGCACGAGCGTTGATGCGGTTGCCACTGCCCGTGCAGCCGCTCCTGAAACTGCACTGGACCGTCGACGACAAGCGCGGGCGAGATCAGCCCAGCTAGCGTTTTATTTGACGGCAGGCGAACTTTGTTTCAAAAGCCCGGCTGGCTTCGACAGCATTGATTGCCGCGAGGACGCTGTCGTGTCCGTCACGGACGATGATGCTCAGAACCAATGAACTGAAGAGCAACGCTTGAGGGCGTGCGGGCTGGTCGCATTGGCCGTTTCAATGGCGCTCGGCGGCTGCGGCGGGGCTGATGCGAAATTACCCTCGCAAGCCTTCGCAGGAGCCGCAGGGGCGGCGACGGCAGGCGCGGCGACGGGTGGACGGGAAAGTGCCGCCCCCAACGCGGCGGGGAACACGAGTGGAAGCAGCACGTCAGGGTCCGGCGGAAGCATGGCCGCCGCGGGCGGCCCCACCGGAACAGCAGGTTCCAGTACCGATTCAGTCGGGGGCACCACGGAGGCCGCGGCCGGCACGCCCAGCTACGGCACGAGCGGCGCAGCCGCTGGCGGAAGTGGCGGAAGTGGCGCGGACGGCGCTAGTGGAGGGCCCAGTTGCCCCGGGCTAATCTGCGAAGACTTTGAAGGCGGGGCCATCGATCCGCAGAAATGGCAGACGCTGACCAAGGGTGGAACTGCAGCTGTCCAGACGCAACGGGTTGCGCACGGCAGCTATGCCCTGCAGCTCCACGGCCTAGCCAGCGGCAGTGACGACTGGGCAATACTCGTCGTTCAGGATGTGCCCTCCGCGCTGAAAGGAAACACGTCGTTCGGGCGGATGAGCGTGTACTGGGGAGCCGAGGCGGCGGTCAGCCTCCACACGCAATTCCCATTCGCGGGCCGCAACGGAATCGGCGGCGCGACCGGACCCGCGCCCTTCTCGAAATTACGCTACCTCGAGGTCGGCAGCTATTTTGGTGGCTGGCAGCTGGGGATGGATCTGCTGGACGTGTCGCCGTCCGTCGAGGACGTCTCCCACCCGAGCGGCAAGTGGCCAACCAACAAGTGGTTTTGCATGGAGTGGAAATTCGAGGATCAGCCCGATCGGGTGACCCTATGGCTGAACGGAACCCAGATCGGCACGCTCGATGGCACCAACGCCGGCTCGAACGGCGCGCTCTATCAGGGCAAGAGCAGCGGCATCATCGGCGGCTTCGACACCTTCGGTGTTGGCTTCCACGATTGGCACCCCGCGAAGGCGTTCGACGTCTACTACGACGACGTCGTCCTGGGCGTCGAGCGGATCGGATGCCCGAGCCCGTAGCTGCATCGCTCACGGACAGAGAGGACCGACGCCATGAAGCCGCTCGGCCTTCAACGAGCTCGCGCGCAACGAGCGCCGACGTCGAAATCGCGGCCCGACGGGGCGGGGCTGAGGCGCTGGGAGGAGAGCAGGCTCGACGCCAGGACGTAGTAGAAGCTGCCACCACGGAGCACGCGGCCTGAGGAAACGGCGTCAACTGCGCAGTTGTTGCATGGATTCGGGTAGGGGCTGACGAACCAATCTTGGGTCCACTCCCAGACGTTACCCGCAAGGTCTGCTTGGCCATAGAACCCGTCGCCCTTCGGTGACTCGGAGCCGACGCGGTTCACGCCGACAGTTCCTAGCGCCCCGCAATAGTCCATGGCACCCGCCGCTCCGCGGAAGTTCGCGTAAGTGCAGTCGGGGACCGCGCTGCCCCACGGATAGAGGCGTTGTGCCGTGCCGCCGACCGCCGCGTAGTTCCATTCCGCCTCGGTCGGCAGGCGGCCGCCATCCCAGATGCAGAACGCTTCCGCCTCGTACCAATCGATGCAGTTCATCGGCAGGGCGTCGTTCCCCGCTGACCACGTCTGATAGGTAGGAGAAAAGCAGCTGATGTTTGCGGTCAGCTGGGCTTGGCTCGCGGGAAGAGCACTCGCATTCCAAGTGGCGTCCCAGCCTCGGTCGCTCGGGTTGTTCGGGTTCTTTCCGCTCCCCGACACGGGCCTATTTGCTGGATAGTCGAGCCAGAATTTCCGAAACCGACCTACCGTGATTTCGTAGGTGTCGAGTCGGAAGTCGCTGACCGTCGCAGGATAGTTCGCGTCGTTGCCGCGGTTGAACGTACCGCCCGTCACCACGCTCGACGCGCAACAGTTGGCGTTGCCCTTGGGACCGCATGTCGAAGCGAGGCCGATACAAGAACGCGGCGGCGGCCCGCAGACATTGGTCGTCGTATTGCAAATCGGCGTGGTTCCAGTGCAGTCCGCGTCAGACAAGCACCCCACGCACTGCGAGGTCGTGCCCAGGACCTTGCACCTCGGCGTTTCTCCCGCGCATGCTCGGCAGCTCGTGCCGCAGCTCGTATTCGTCGTGCACGTCGTAGAGCACACGCCCGCTCCTACGCAGGCGCTGTGCTTGCTACACTGGGTATCCGTCTGCGTATAACTGCAAGTCCCTGCGCTGCACGTGCCAGTCGCCGCATAAGTCGTTGCTATGGCCGCGGTTTTGCAAAACGCGGGCGGCGGAGTCTTGCAGCTCATCGCCGTGCACGAGTCGACCGGCAAGGCCCCGCCCGTTCCCGACTCGCCACCCCTCGTCACTGCGCCCATTCCGCCGTCCGAACCCGAGCGGCCACTCGACGACGCGCCACCCGTCGTCTCGGCGCCCCTGCCGGCGTCCGAACCCGACCCGCCGTGGGCCGATGCCCCAGACGAGGCTGCCTCATTCTGGCCGGGCGCGATCCCGGTCCTCCCGCAACCGTCTAAACCGCCAACGGCGAGTATGCACCACCCGCCCACTAGCCAGGCACAGGGCAACTTCCCCACACGCCGATGGAGCTGGCGGTGGGGGGCGGCGACGACGACGCCCACGGCGCCGCGCCCCGACACGCGCGCGATTCGGCATTTGGCCGCGAGCAGCGGAACTTCCGAAACCTCCATTTGCCGATGAAGATACTGCATGAGTTCCGGCCTAGAGCGGTACTGGCATTTCGAGCACAAGGCTTCGCCGACGATGCGCGGCCCCCGCTCATCACCTTGGTCGGCCCGAGTGCCCGCACGTTGCAACGGACGCAGGACCTGATTGGCCCGGGAACTACCTGGCGGCAGCGCCTGCTGAAGCCCGAACCAAGGCACCCGTTCCCAGGCGAAAGTCGAGACGGTCCGGACTCATACCCAGCGCGTGGCCGAGGGTGCGGGCAGCGGCGGCCAGTGACGCGCTTGCGGTGATGTCGCCGCTGGGCGTGGCTTGGCCGGTTTTGGAGTCGATGGGGAGCGCGCTAAAGCCGTTGCTAGTGGCTTCGACACCGCCAATGACGCCCGGTTGGATTCGTTTGCCGAATAAGGCCATGACGTGATGGTTTTGATTGTGATTGCGGCCGCCGGAAGCGTTCCGTTCCAGCGTTCTGCCAAACACGTTGAGCGAAGCAAAGGTGACGCGATCTTGGAGACCTTGCGCATTCAACTCCTGCCACAAGTTTCCGAGGGCGGCCACGCTGGCCAGGGTTTGGTCGCGCTCCAAGCTGAGGTCCGAATCGCCGTGGTTGTCGCCGCCGAACGGCAAGTGAATCGTGACTACGGGCGCGACCTTGAGCTGAATCAGCGCGACGGCTGCGATCACTTGATCCGCGGCTGAGTTCTTCTCTTCTGAATCGACGGGCAGCCGTTGCAGAAGGCCAGCGAGGTCAACGCCGAGCTTTCGCGCCTGTTCGCGCCCCAGGGCGAAGCGGTCCAAGAATTGACGCTGGGCGCGCGTGCCGTGGGCTTTGAGCTCGCTGTTGAGCGCGTCGAGCGATTGATCGCGCAGATCTGCCAGATTCGACAACGGGTTGTCTGGCTGTTCGAACAACCCTTTCAAGCTGAGCGGTGCAATGTTGTTGAGCGCACGGCCCTCGTACGTGATGAGCTCTTTGCCGAGCGGCAGGGGCTCGGTTTGAATGGTGCCGAGTGTTGGCGAAAGCTCACTCGCGAATACGCTGGGCAGCATCTCTTGGCCATTTCCCGAGGGCAGCTTGGCGGATCCGTGGAGGGCCATGACCTTGCTGTGTTCGGGATGAGCATTCGTGTTGGTCCGGTGGTGAAAGAAGCTAAGCCGCGCTCGCAGCGCCTCGGGCAGGCTGGCCCAGCACTTCGCGGCGTTGTAGGTCGACTGACCCAACCGAACCGGGGTTGGCGCAAGCTCGGGGTGAGGGTTATTGTCGGCGCGCGGCACGTACGAGCCGGGGCAGTTGGCGTTGAACGGATCGCCCGCGGCCGACGTCGCCAAGATCAGGAATTGCGCGTCGGTTGGCGAGGCCGCATCGGCTTGGCGCTCACCGAGCAAGAACTCGAGTGGAAGACCCGTGGCCAATGCCCGGAAGCCGAGCCCCCCGCAAGAAAATAGGCTTTCGAGCACGCGCCGGCGCGACCAGTTCAGGCTTTTTTCCTTCATAGGCCCAGCGCCATCACTTGAGGGGACATGCACGCGACGATGAACGCCGAGCGCAGCGCGGTGGTTGGATTCGAGCGTGCTAGCGCCTGCTCGTAGTGGTCACTCAGGGTCGCACGCGCGCCATCGTGTTGCGGATGCTGAGCATCGAGGCCCATCAATCGTTCGACCATTTCGTCCAGGGCAACTTGGGGCGCCGCGGGCGAAAAGCGACCTTGCGGGCCGCGTGCGACGAGCCGCGTTGCCAAGCGCGAGCACAGCTTCTCCGTCGCCGCATGGTGCGATAGGCCGGTGACGGCAGTCATGACCGGCTCGGCCGAGCCGCGGGCGAAGTCGTCGCGAGGCACCAAGCTTGCGAAGCTCTCGGCCACGCTGCACGCGTTTTCGAGCCCCAAACGCGCATCGAGCATTTGGCACAGGTGTTGGCGGCGGGTGATGCTCACGAAGCCCGGTTGATCTCGAACGGTCAGGGTTTCCGACGCGCCCGTGACGAGCGGAGAGCTCATCAGCTCGACGAGCAGGGTCTTGAAGTCGAACTGACTGCTTCGAAAGGCGTCCGCCACACGCTGAAACTCCGGATCTTGCTCGGAGCACGCTTGAGAGTTGGCCCAATAGCAAAGCTTTTGCGTCCAACCGGTCGCAAACTGGGGGTGTCGAGCCAGGGCCGTGGCCAGCTCTTCGACGCCGCCGCCGTCGTGCACTTGGCCATGGAAAGCGAATGAGGGCGCACGCTGTTCCGATTGGGCGTTGGGGCGATAGTCGAAGTCGAAATCTTTGCGAAAGTAGTCACGCATCGGATCCAAGAATTGATGGCAGCCGTAGCAAGTGCTGCCCGGTTGCGCGTGTTCTTTCGCTAGCGCGTCGAGGCGCACCGGCACTGTGGGATCGGCAGCCGAAAAGCTCTCTCCCAGGGCGACGATCAATGTTTGGGCAGTAGTGACGCGGAACTGGTTGCCTTCGTTCGTCTCCCAGTTGGCAAAGAAGGCGGGCGTCGTGAAGAAGCCGACGCGCGGCTGGATGAGTTTCACGACTTTCGCATGGCGCAAGGAGTCCAGATCGTAGAACGCCGCGGGCGCTTCGTCGGGAGCCGGAGTTTGGATGTCGACGAAGCGCCAATCTTGGAAATCAGACGCGGTGAGCTGTGAATCGTCGAAGCGGTTGGGGCGCGGCTTGCACGCTTCGAAGCCGAGCAGCAGCTTGAATAAACCGGCGCTATCGAGAAGCTTCGCCTGGCAGCCTGGTTTCGCCGGCGCCGACCACACATGGTGTTCGACCGAGTAGGCCAAGCTGAGAGGCAGCTTGGGCAGGCCCGGTTCCTGCTCATTCACCAGCCGGTGCTTCTCGGCGCGCGCGGTTTTGGCGGTCGTGTCGAGGAAGGCCAAAGCGGAGAGGCTGGCCGTCGTGAGCGCCCAGCGCCGAGTCGTTGCGACTTCGGTGAAGGGTCGACCGCCGAGTACGATGTCCGAGGCGGTCCGGACGAAGGATTCTTCCAGATTGGCACGCAGCGCCTTCACGCTGCGCGCGTTTCCCTGCAACCGGCGGAACTGATCGTCGAGCGACCCGGTGATTCGTTGTTCGAGCGCCACGCTCAGGAATTCGCTCAACTTGTCGGCGAATTCGGGCGTGGTCAGCCAACCTGCGATCAAGCCACGCAGCGCGCTCGGGCTCGATTCCACAGCGCCTACTTCTGCTGATGTTGCGGCGTGGCCCGTCAGCAGCGTTTTGACTTTGTTGAGATAGCTACGAGGCGAAGTGGGCTCGAACGGGGCTCGCGCCTCGGTGTTCGGAACGCGGCTGGACAACGAAGCGACCCAACCGCGAAAGCACTCGAGATCGTCACCGGAAAGGCCTGCCGAGCTGCCGAGGGGCATCACGACCCCGCACGAGCTCTGGCCATTGAGCTTCGCATCCACGACGCGCAGGAGCGTGCTGCCGTTCAGATCATGAGCGTCGAGCAGCGGATGCCCGCACGCATCGCGAGTTGGGGCCATTGCGAGCAGGCGTTCGTCTCGACCCGGCGAGGCCAGATCGAGCCCCGCTTGAAATGGGCTGCCGTGACAGCCGCTGCTAGTGCAGCCATTTTCGGATTTGCTCAGCACGGCCGAGATGTCACACCTGCTGCGCCCCGCCAAGGTTTGCGGCGTCGCGGTCGGCGCTGCGCCCGGGGTGCTGCGGGCGCAGCCCACTGAGCTGCCCGCCACTATCAGGGCAAAACGCCACGCGCGGGCTCGCGACTTCGACGGCATGACCTTCGTTGGGTCAGACGCCGCACTGCCCTCGCGCCCTACACAAAAAGAAAAAATACTTCGCGCTCAGCTTGGCGCGTGCTCAAGCCTCGTTCCCGTCGTCGTCCGAAGCGACGGAGCGCGGCGGGAGCCGAAACCGGCTGATTTCTCAAATGGCCGCCCGAGCGGGCTGCGTGACCCAATCCAATCGCGGTCGAATTTTGGGCGCGGGCGCGCAGGATCACTCGGCGGTGGGTGGCGTTGCGGGCGGCTCGGGCGTCGTTGGTGCGGGGCTGGATGGCTCCGCTGCCGGCGCGTTCGCCGGCTCATGCGTCGAGTCTTGGCTTGGGGTGGTTGCCCGCTCTTCAGTTGACGGCTCGCGCAGCGGAATCAGACTTTGAGCCCTGAGGTAAGCGCGATACGCCGCTTCCCCGCGCGCTCGCTCCGGTTCACTGATCGGCGGCACGCTGGCGTCGGTTTCAGCGCTGCCGTCGGCGTTCAGCTCGGGTACGGCGCGTAGGGCCAGCTCGCCATTCAATTCACGCGTCGGCTCGCTAGCGTACACTCCGCGCGCGATTGGCGGCTGGGGGAGCTCATGCTCCGTGCGGGGCGGAAGCGGTAGATCCGCGCCCAAGCGGGCCGGGTAAAGCCAGCCCGCAGCCAGGTTTTGGACTCGAAGAGTACCGCTGCGGTGGGCCAGGTAAAGCCCGGCCGCAGAAAGCCCCAGGGTGAATAGCAACACACCAGGCCAGCGCGCGTGCACGCCGGGGATCCGGATCTTCGCCGCGTCCTGGTTGGCTTCGAGCACGCGCGGCTCGGATCCGAGCACCAACGGCGGGGACGCGAGCAGAGCCGCCGGCTGCTGGAGGGTCGGCAGGCCCCCCAAGATGGCAGCTTCGCGGCGAGCGGTGAGGTAATCCCCCAGCGCGGTCGCCACCTCCGCCATCGTTTGATAGCGCGCGTCCGGCTTCTTCTCGAGGCAACGCGTGACGATGGCGTCGAGCGCTGGGTCGAAGTGGCGCTCCGGCAACGCCTCTTGCAAGGACTTGGGAGCAGCGCTGAGCACGTGACTCAGCACCTCGATGATGCTCTGGCCTTCGAACGGTAAAGCATCCGTGAGCAAGTGATGTAAAACCACGCCCAGCGACCAAACGTCGGTGCGCGAGTCGATGCTTTGCGGCGTCGTGATCTGCTCGGGCGACATGTAGCAGGGGGAGCCAATGCTGTCCTGCGGACCCGTCATGGTGATCGCGCGCTGCCCGCCGAATTGCTTGGCGAGCCCAAAATCCAGGACCTTCACGATGTCCTTGCCTGGACCCCCTGACCACAGAAATAAATTCTCCGGCTTGATGTCGCGATGCACGATGCCCAAGGCGTGTGCCTCAGAGAGCGGTTCGCAAATCTGCAAAGCGTAGTCCACCGCCGTGTCGACCGGCAGCGGCCCGTCACGAGCGATCAGCGCACCCAGATCGATGCCATCGAGGTGCTCCATCACCAAGTACGGGCGCCCCGAGTCGAGCTGGCCTACATCCATGACCTTCACGACGTGCTCGCTACGGAGCGCGGCGAGCGCGCGACCCTCGTTCAAGAAGCGTTCGACCACGGACGCTTTGCCGGCCAGCGCATGGCGCAAAAATTTGATCGCCACCGGCTGCTCGAGCTGCGCATGGCGACCGAGACAGACGATCCCCATACCGCCTTCCGCAAAAATGCGCTCGACTAGATAGCGCCCAGCGAGCAGCTCGCCCGCTGGCACGGGCAGTTCGGTTTCGCGCGCTTCGTCGGCGGCGTTCGTTTCGGACGCGCCATCGCCGGCTTCGGAATCGCCCCTTTCGCTGCTAAACGCAAGACGAGGCTTGGCTTCACGCAGGCCCGTGCGCGCGAGTTCTTCTGCAGCGGATAAGGTAGGAACTAAGGCTTTCAAGATTGCCTCGATCCTTGCGAGACGCGTGCCCAAGGTCCGCCGCACGTACTTCCCGGCTAGAACAGTGGATTCTCTCGCAGGAAGTCGAGCAGCGGCGGCGCGCTCGGTGCACGTGACGATGGACTTTTTGTCACATCACGCGAGACTGCCACCGCAATTTGCTCACTGTCGTTGGCGCGCCGGGCTTCGAAGTCAGCCCCGCGGCGGTAGCCAGTCAGTCGTTCTACCGCCGCCAGACGCGCGTCTTACCAGGTCGCGAAGGAAGCCCAGGTGGGGTTGCCTGCGCTGGTCTGGATGCAGAACCCACCGTTGCGCTTGGCGGGCGGGGTGGAGGTGCTGCAACTCACCGCGTTGCCGTTCACGCTGAAGGTGCGTGGCGACGTCACATTGCTGCATTGAACGCCTTGCAGGTTGGCGCTGGTTTCGTGGCAGGTGGCGCCACTTCCGAGGTTGCCGGACTGATAGTTTTGGGTGCTGAAAGTGATCGGGCTCGTGCACAAGCCCGCGCACGGAGTGCTCCCACCGGCGGTACCGCACGCATTCGGCACGCCAGCGCCGCCGCAGGTTTGCGGTGAAGTGCAGCTGCCGCACGAGCTCACCGTGCGCGAGCTGCCGCAGTTGTCCAGCGCGGTCACGCTGCCGCATGCAGCGCTCAGCCGCGAGCAGAAGGCCGCGTTGCTTTCGGGCGTGCAGCTCGCGCCGTTGTAGAGCGCCAACACGGCCGGGAATTGCAGCTGCGCGTTTGCGAATTGCAGCTCCAGCTCTGGCGTCCAACGGAAGGCAATCTTGGCTTGTGCTTCCAAGCTCACACCGGCCGCTCCCGACATGAAATGGATGTACTCGCCGAGGGTCATGTTCTTGTCACCGTACGAGGCATCTAGCTTCGGCAGAAACTGCGCGATGAGTTGGAAGTAGCGGTTGAGGAGCGCCGAGCCTTTTTTGCTCGGGTCCGTGTTGCCGACCGTGCCGTCGTACACCGGGCGGAGGAAATCCTTGAACCAGTAGTAGCCGAAGTCGTCTGCGTAGCCGTTCAGTTCGGTAATCGTGTTGGCCAACCAGTTTGCCGGCAGTGTGGTCGAGTGACTGAACACATCATAGATGAAGATGTCCGCCCACTTGCTGTCGCCCCAAGCCGAGAAGCTGGGAGAGCCCAGCCAACCGTTGTTGTTGAACTCCACGATGTGCGCGAGCTCATGGGTGAGCGCATTGATGTTCCAGAGCGAGTTCGTATCGGCCCAGTTGTAGCTCGCGGCGAAGGTCACGTTCCGATAGTAGGCTTCGGAGCTCGAGACGTTGATGATTCCGCCGACGCCATAGATGTCAGCGGTGTCGCTCGGATCGCCGTCCTGCTCGAAAATCACGTACAATAGCGGATCTCCCAGCTTGCCGTAGGTGGTCTTCGCGAACTGGAAGTGTTGGTTCAAGATCGGGCGGAGCCAATCCACACTGCTCGGCGTGACGAAAGGATCGACGTAGGCCGCGATGTCGGACTCGAGCGCACGAAGCGTGACGGTGCGATTGTGGCCTCCGTACCAGCCCGTTTCGACCCACGAGTTGGGCGGCGCTGGCCGTGCAGGCGTCGTGAGGTTGGTCGTAACCCAAGCCGAAGCCCCGGCCGCATTCAGCGCGCGCACGCGGAAATAATAGGCCGTGTTCCCTGACAGCGACGAGGCGCGAAATTCGTCGCTGCTCGCGCCAGTCGTGAAGCTCAGTAGGTTCTGGGTGAAGGCGCTGTCGGTGGCGTATTCGACCGCGTAGTTCGACTCCGAGTTGAGCTTTCCGGCCGCGTCGGTCCACGTCAGGTTGATTTGGTTGCTGGCGAGGGCGGTAGCGGTGAGACCCGTTGGTGCGCTGGGGGCGGCTAGCACGCTGCTGGTGGTCCCGAACAGGCGCCACTCGGCGAGCTGGGTAGCAGTGCCGCCATGATTGGCCGAGATATTCAGACGATAGTACGTGTAAGGGGTACCTGCGGGATTCGCGGTGAACACGCGCGTCTGTTGGCGATTGACGAAGCCTTGATTGGCGCGCGTGTCCAGTGGCACCCAGTTCCCAGTACCCGAAGTAGAGCCTTCGAGCGTCCAGTTCAGCGGATCACGGCTGGGTTCGTCATTGGCGGAGGTCACGCTGTACTGGCTGACGACCGAGTTCGCGGGGGTTTGTTGCAGCAACCAGGTGCTCGTTGCGTTGTACGCGAGGTACTTGGTGGCCACGGAGTTGTCCGCGCTCCACTCCGCACCCTCGAAGCCGGTCTTCGCGGTTTGGTCGGTGGTTGCGACGGACGATAGCGCGGTCAAGTCCTTCAGGCCCGCGCCTGCAAGCGGGGCCACGACGACGCGGCTCGCGGCCGTCGGAAACGCGCGCAGGGTGTTGTTCCGCGCTTGAACCCGGTAGATGTAGGGCGTGCCGGGCGAAAGGTTCGTGTCGCTGAAGGTCGTCGTGGTCACGAGGGTTTCCACCAAGCGCGTGGCGTCATCGCCAATGCGTTGCACGTAGTAACCGTTGGCGCCGCTCACGGCTGACCAACTCACGGTGGCGGTAGTGCCGCTCACGCTCGCGACCACGTTCGTGGCCGCGGCCGGTGCGGTGCCGCTCGGGAGCGAGCCTCCGACGCGCAGCTCGGAGAGCTGGGTCTGACTCTGACCGCCCTGATTGGCAGTGATGTTCAACCGGTAGTACAAGTAGGGCGTGCTGTTGGTGAACGTGTACGCGTTCGTGGTTTGGCGGTTGGCAAAGGTCTGGGCCGTCCGCGTGTCCAGCACGGCCCAGGTAAAGCCATCGAACGAACCTTCGAAGGTCCAGTCCTTCGGATCGCGTTCCGGTGCATCGTTGCCGGATTTGATGTCGTAAGAAGCAATGATGGTCGGCCGCGTCATCTGGTAACGCAGCCACAACTTCAGCCGGTTGACGTTGTATTTGGTAGTGGTCGAGCCGTCGATCAATTTGTCGAGGCCTTCACCGGCCGACAAGGAGCCCGCATACTGTCCGGATACGTTGCTCACCGAGGTCGGGGTGTAGTCCGTACCGACGAGCGCAGAGGCGCTCGAATCGATCGTCTCACCTGCCGGGCCGACGCTGCTACACGCCGCCAACACGAGTGCGAGTGCAGAAACGCCTCGCATACCGAAAGAACGTTGCTTGATGCTTTGGATCATTGCCGCTTAGAGCCCGCTCCCGGGCAAAACCTTCGGGCCCTCGATCCGCTTTTGACTGATTACATCCGACCCCGCGGCCGTCAGTGAGCCACTGGCGAAATTCGGCACTCGAATCACTCGCGCGGGTGCGCGAAGCAAAGTCCGAAGGCATGTGCGCCGCGCACGTCATGCCCCGTCGCGTCGAAGCCTACGATTGGCCGAAGCTCAGCGCCCAACTCGACGGCTTCGGCTGCGCCGTCCTAGAAAAGCTCCTCGCCCCTGACGAGTGCCGACAGCTCGCCGCGCGCTACGACGAAGATGCGCTCTTCCGCAGCCGGGTGGTCATGGCGCGACACGGCTACGGCAAAGGCGAATACCGCTATTTCGATTACCCTCTCCCCGAACCAATTGCCGACCTACGGAGCGCGCTCTATCCGCAGCTCGCAACGATCGCCAACGATTGGAACGCTCGGCTCGGGCTCGAGCGACAATATCCCCCCGAACACGCCGCGTTTTTGGCGCAATGCCACGCCGGCGGACAGGCTCGCCCGACGCCACTCTTACTCAAGTACGTCGAGGGCGACTTCAATTGCCTGCACCAAGACCTGTACGGCGAGCACGTCTTCCCACTGCAAATCGCCATTCTTCTCTCGCAACCCAGCGTCGACTTCACGGGCGGCGAGTTCGTACTCACCGAACAACGCCCCCGCATGCAGAGCCGAGTGGAGATCGTCCCGCTCGAACAGGGCGATGCGGTCGCCTTCGCCGTCCACCAACGCCCCATCACGGGGACCAAGCGCAGCTATCGCGTCAACCTACGCCACGGCGTCTCGCGCCTGCGATCGGGAATGCGCTACACGGTGGGCATCATCTTCCACGACGCGAAGTAGCGCGCTGTCCCGATCGAAGAGGGGGCGCCCGCGGTCCCGCCGCGCACCTCACAGAAAGCCCTGTGCCCGTAGGAGCGCGAGCCTCGTGGGCGGCGCCCAGGCGGCGATGACGTCGCGATTGAGGAGGGTCGCGATTGAGACAATTTGCCACAAAAAATCGTCAATGATCGATGCTACCGATCGGGGCGATGCCGCACCGATTCGAACCGGTTCGCGAGAAGTTAACGCAGATTCTGCTCCTGACGCCGGAGGAGAATATGTACGCCGACGTGCTCGACCTGCTGCTCGGCGTGTTCGAATCGGAGTTCGGATATTTCGGCTACATCAATCGAGAGGGGCACTTGGTTTGCCCGTCGATGACACGGCACATTTTTCCGCAATGCCAGGTCGCCGACAAGGACATCATTTTCCGCCGTGAGATCTGGGGTGGGCTGTGGGGGCGCATTCTGCTCGAGCGCAAATCGCTGACCAAAAATGACCCTCATCGCGTGCCCGACGGGCATTTGCCGATTGGCCGCTCGTTCGGCAGTCCGATCTTGTATCGCTCGGAGTTGATTGGCCAGTTTCACTTCGCGAATCGGGGGCACGACTACGATCAGTCGGACGTGCAGCTACTCGAGCAGATCTGCGACTTCGTCGCACCGGTTCTGAGTGCGCGCCTTCGGCACGACGAAGAACTCCGCGCCCGCCACGCGGCAGACGAAGAAGTCCGGCGCGCCAACCTGCAGCTGACCGAAAAGCTCGCTGAGCTCGAACGTGTGAATCAGGCCTTGATCGATCGGGAGGAACGAATGATCGAGCTCAAAGCCGAAGTCGAACGACTGCGAAAGGCATGACGACTGGTGCTATCCCGTTCGCGGGGCTAGCGCCAGATCCGCGCGCCCTTCGCAGCGGCGGCGAGATTACTCGTTTGGATCTGCGCGCCGCGAGCGGTATCGCTCACGCGCTGCGTCGAGCGGTTTCCGCGACGAACTCGACGACAGACGTCGCGCGCGCCGTGGTCGACGCCATTCATTCGCTGGAGCATCAGGACCGCTCAGCCAGTGTGCTCGTCTCCGCCTACCTCGTCCGACCGGCACTCGGCTCTCCACGAGGCGAGGTGATCGGGCCGCCGATCGACCTGCAACTGGTTTGCTCGCGCGGCATCGAGGTGGGGTGGGACCAGCTGGAACGGGCCGGCGCTGGAGTTCAGCCGATGCCGTACGACTCCGCGCAGTTGATGCCCTGGCTCAATCTCAGACTTCGCTTGGACGACCCCGCCCAACCAGCCGCCCAAGCGCTGTGCGAGCCCAACGCGGCTGCAAGTCCAAGCATCTCGGACAAGTCGTTCGTCCGAGCGTACGGTGTCGAGTCGGTGCTGGCGCTTTCGTTGCTCGCCTGGCCGGGGGAGTGCCTCGTCTTCGTCGCCTTCTGTCGGGCGCCCTTGGGCACGAGAGTAGCGGCGAATTTCGAGGTCATCGCGCTCTACGCGCGACTCGGATGGCTCGAATCTGGCCAGGCCGCCGCGCGCTTCGCCGACGCCACGCGCGAGCGCATGCGGTCCGAAGCGTTGCAGGATCTGTTGACCTGGCAAGAGACTCATCATGCAGATTCGTTGCTGAACGTGCAGCGGCAACTCGAACAAGCGCAAGACGAAGTGTCTCGAGCCACCTCGGCGAGCAGCTCGAGACTGGAGGCCCAAAACAAGAGTCTCTCCCGCACGCAGCGCGCCATGCTCAACGTAATCGAGGACTTGCGCGAGGCCCGCGAAGCGCTTGCCTCGAAGGTCGAGTTGCGCACGCAAGAACTGAGCATCGCGAACACCGAACTCGAGGTGCGAAATCGAGATCTGGAAGAATTCGTGTACATCGCTTCGCACGATTTGCAGGAACCGCTGCGCACGGTGGTCGGATACCTACAAATGGTGGAGCGGCGCTACCGTTCCAAGCTCGACGCCGAGGGCGAGGAGTTCATTGCCTTTGCGGTCGGGGGCGCGCAGCGGATGCAGGCTCTGCTCGACAGCTTGCTGTTCTACTCGCGCGTGGCCAGCAAGCAAAAGCGGTTCACGCGCGTGCGGCTGGATGACGCACTATCGGAGGCGCTGCAAAACTTGGCGCTGAGCATCGAGGAAACCGGCGCATCGATCGCGTGCACGCCCCTACCAACGATTGATGCCGATCACATTCAAATGGTCCAGCTGTTTCAAAATCTGATCTCGAACGCGCTGAAATTTCGTGGCACCGAGCGGCCGCGCATCTCAATCTCGGGGAGTACGTCGGGAGATTCCTCCACGGTGCGGGTACGCGACGAAGGCATTGGTTTCAATCCGCAGTACGTGGACCGTATCTTCAAGCTCTTTCGGCGCTTGCGCCGCGACACGCCCGGCACAGGCATCGGGCTCGCGGTGTGCAAGAAGATTGCCGAGCGTCACGGTGGGCTGATCGAAGCGGAGTCTTCGCTCGGCGGCGGCGCCACATTTTCCGTCATTTTACCGACATTTCAGGCCAAATCACCATGATCGAAATTCTGTTGGTCGATGACTCCGAAGCAGACGTGCGGCTCACCCTCGAGGCCCTGAAAGAGGCCAAGGTTCGGAACACGATTCAGGTCGTTTACGATGGCGAATCAGCGCTCGAGTACCTGCGTGATCCGAACGAGAGGCGCCCCGATCTGATCTTGTTGGATCTCAACCTACCCGCGATGGATGGACGAGAAGTGCTCGCGGCGATCAAGGCCGATCCGGAACTCTCGGTGATTCCGGTCGTCGTCCTGACGACCTCCCGCTCGGACGCGGACGTACTGAAGATGTACCAGCTTCATGCCAACTGCTACATCACCAAGCCCGTGGATCTGGATCAGTTCGTCCGCGTGGTGCAGTCGATCGAAGATTTTTGGTTCAGCATCGTTCGCTTACCGTCCGCGCGAGAGAAATCGTGAACGCCACGCGGCTCCTGCTGATCGAGGACGATCCCGCCTACGCCCGCCTGCTGCGCGAGATTCTGGCCGAAACGGCGGAATTTCCGCACACGATGGTGGAAGCGGGCACGCTCGATGACGGGCTCCGCCGTCTGGCGGAGCAGGCCTACGACATCGCGCTGTTGGATCTCGGTCTGCCCGACGCCGACGGCACGGAAGCGCTCGAACGGTTGGTCGCCGCCGCACCGGAGCTACCGGTCGTCGTGCTCAGCACGCGCAATGACTTGAACGTCGCCATCGAGAGCATGCGCGCGGGCGCGCAGGACTACCTGGTCAAAGGCCAATCCGAGAGCGTCCTCCTTCCGCGCGCCATTCGCTACGCGATCGAGCGCAAGCGCCTGCAGGCCGAGGCCACGCACGCGCGCGCGGAGGCAGAGCGCGCCAACGCCGCAAAGGACCAATTCTTGGCAATGCTCGGGCACGAGCTCAGAAATCCGCTGGCGCCGATCGTCTCGGCGTTGGGCCTGCTCGCGGTTCGCGCCGATCCGAACATCGAACGTGAACGCGTGGTCATGGATCGGCAGGTCAAGCACCTGGTGCGCTTGGTCGACGATTTGCTCGACGTTTCGCGCATCGTCCGCGGAAAGCTCGAGCTTCGGCGGGAAACGGTGGATTTGTCGGACGCCGTATCCGACGCCGTAGAGGCAGTGAGCACTTTACTCGAACACGCTCACCAGAAGCTCGAGCTCGGATTGCCCGAACCACCGCTGTTCGTTCGCGGGGATCGCACGCGGCTCGCCCAAGTGTTTGCCAATCTCTTGACCAACGCCGCAAAGTACAGCGACCCCGGCGGTACGATTTCCATTTCCGTCGCCCGAAGCGGCGACCTCGTGGAAATCGTCGTGAAAGACACCGGCGTCGGCATTCCGAAAGAGCTGGTGCCCAGAGTGTTCGACTTGTTCGAGCAGGGCGATCGCACGCTCGATCGCTCGGCCGGGGGCCTCGGCCTGGGGCTCGCCATCGTCAAGAGCATCGTTGCCCTCCACGGCGGCGCGGTGCTGGCGTCGAGCGCCGGCCCCGGACGCGGAAGCGAGTTCAGCGTCCAACTCCCCCTCTACCGACAAGGAGCCCTGGGTCCTCGCGCGCCGGAGAGTCGGCCGCAGCCCGTCACGCAGACGCGCAAGCGCATCTTGGTCGTCGACGACAACGTGGACGGCGCAGAGCTGCTCGCTCGCTCCCTCGGCGCCCTGGGTCACCTCACGCAAACGGCGCACGACGGGCTCGAAGCCCTGGCGCAGGTCGCGGACTTTACGCCGGACGTGATCCTCCTGGACATCGGCCTGCCGATCATGGACGGCTACGAGGTCGCGCGCCGACTGCGCCAACTCGAGCTCACGCAACAGCCCACCTTGATTGCCCTGACCGGCTATGGTCAACAGTCGGACTACGAGCGATCGCGCGAAGAAGGCTTCGCATACCACCTCGTCAAGCCCATCGAGACCGCTCACTTGGCCGCCCTGTTGCTCGCAATCCAACCGGTCGCAGACGCGCGCTGATGGTTCTTCGCCCGTCGTCGCGTTCTCGAAAAATAGCGCGTCGCGGGCCCCTCGAGTGGACCCGGTCCGGCTTCGTGCGCGGCTCTTCGGACCGCCGTCGCTAGGTGCTTCTCATTCTGCGCGCGCGGCGACGCAATTCAGGAACAGCTTCTCCTCGAATGGGCTATCGACGTTTTCCCGCGCGCCGACGTCGTGGAGCAGAATTTTGCTTTCGCAATTTGGTTGGAGCACCGTTTCGGCGGCTCGGGCGCTGCCGGCCTCCGCGTCCTTTCTCGTCTTCCAGCGGAGCGTGGCCACACACGTCGACGTTTTGCAGTCCACCGAGACGACCTCGAAGTTTCTGTCGTGGGCTGCCATGAGCCCCTCAGAGATGGATGACTCAGCCGGTCGAGCCCAGTTCGGGTCACGCGCGTCCGCGGCATGCGCGTTCAGGTCGCGTGCGAACTCTCTCAGCAGCAGCTGCTTCGATTGTTCGCGGGACAGTTCCGGAGGCTCGTCAGGTGCGGGCAATGCGCTCGTAGCTTCCGCGGCCGTTTGACGTGCGACGACGGCTTGCGAGCTCGCCAATGCGTAGCGCTGGTTCAGCCGCGCCTCGACCTCCGCGGCGATCGCCGAAGCATTCATTGTGACCTGATTGGGGGGGGCCGCGAGTGAAACCTTCTCGTGCGGTGAAAGCCAAGCCGCGCCAAGCGCACCTCCGACAACGCCGACACCGACTTGAAGCGCGTGCTTCAGGACCGAGCTCGCCCCGAAGCTCATGGCCGGTGCGCGAATATCCCTTGAAAGGACGAGTTCGCGTCGACAGAGATGTACTTGAAATGATTGGTATTGGCCGTCGACCAAATGGATGAGGTCGGAATTGTAACCTGGCCCGTTCCGCCCGATGAGCCAGCCGTACCGCAGGCGGAGCCTGTAGTGTTCCAGAAATTCACGCATGCGCGCGCGCTGTAGGAACCGGCGGTGCCATAGTTGGCATTGAGCACCGTCACCGCACTCGCGAGGAACGCCGTTTCATCGATGAACGGGCACGTCGTCGAGAAGCCTCCTACGGTGCAGGCCGCCACCGAGATGCGTCGGTCACTCGCTTTGGCTCTACTCGCGAAGCAAATGCCGAACGAGAGCAAAGCGGACACGAACAAGGAAAGAAAACTCAAAGAGCGTGTCTTCTTCTGCATCGAACCACTCCCTGTGAATGTAACCCCGAGCTCCGTGCAGGCTACGCAAGTCGTCTTGGTCAGTCAAGCCAAACGCTGCCGTCCGAAGCCGTGCGAAAGCGAAGCGGACGACCAGTGCGTACGAGTGAGACGTTAATGATCGCTACACACGGCACCGAATCTGCGTCACTCGAAATGATGTGAGACACGATCGCTCCGATGACAGCGCGAGCGCTTCCCTTGCGCGAGGTCTGGAAGCGATCGGCACCGCGGTCACGGCACCATTTGTCGGCAACGATTCGACTTCCGAACGAGATCACCCGCTTGCCCTACGCGTTGCGGTCCTCAAGTCCGGAATACCGTACGACCCAGCCCCCTCGAGGTGGAGGGCGCTCGTCCGGCGACGAAGACTCGTGCAAAAAAACTGATCGCGTCCCCGCGCGGATGCGGCCGCCACTGCTGCAACGACCGCACTGACGGGCTTCCGGCTCGGCCGTCCGACCGTCGATTTTCGTACCCATTGTCGGATCGCGGCAGTCTCGTCCGTGTTAATCAGCGTGTCGAAGCTCGCCGGGAATTTCGGGCGGGCTTGGGGACGAAACAACCAAGGGAGAGAGAGTGTGATGAAAGCAATCATGACATCAGCGTTCGTGTGGGCATTGGCCGGCTCGACCGTCGCCGCCTGCGGCAATGGCGACGGACAGGTGAGTGAGAGCAAGCCGAACATCGGCCAGAGTGAGGCCCTCGCCGCGCGCGCGCCCGCGCAGACCGAAGCCCAAGCGGAAGCGCGCACCGCGTTCGACGAGAAGTTCGCCGCGGTCGGTGAGGCAGCGGCTCCTCAAGCAGTGCCGCCGGAGCTCGCGGCGCGACTCGAGGCGGACTACCAAGCCTCGCTCCGCCAGCCAGACGCAGAGCACACACTGGCGCAAGTACACTTGACGCAAATGGCCGTGGATTTCGAGGCGCTATTCGAGCGGATCCGCACCACGATGCCACCCGCGCGGGGCGCCCTGCTGATCGAGTACGTCAACGCCGCCCAGCAGGTAGCCGACCCCGTGAGACGCACGACCCTGATCGAACGCCTGAGCTCGCAAGAGCTCAACAACGTGCACTGAGTGCCATCGGACCCACGCCTTTCAACACGTCCAGACTCAACGGAGAATCAGCATGAAATACGGAATTTTCTCGGCTTTTGCTGGCGCGACCAGCCTTTGTGCCTCGCTCGCCTTCGCCACCACCTACACCTTCACGTTCGACGACGTGAGCGGAGCCCCCAACCAGGCGAAGGACACCTTCAACACCGCGCGCTACTGGGAAAACCGCGGCGTCAACCGCAAGGGTACGGTCTGGGAGACGCCATACACCTTCAGCACGACGTACCCTTCGCAGGTTGCCTTCAGCCACTTTCACATCGGGTTCAAAGGTCAGGACGACTGCTACATCAATGGGCAGATGGGCCACTTCACGAACAACGCCTGCGTTCCCCTGCCCATCTCGACCAACCGCGGACCCTTCTACGGCATGGGGCCGACGCAGGCGCTCTATTTCCAGCTGATCGCGGACAACGGCAGCATGGTGCCCTTCGTGGTGCAAAACATCGACGTTTACAACAGTGCTAGCCAGTCGATCACCCTGTACGTGCGCAAGACGGACGGCGGTTGGTTCTACTGGAGCCCGCTGCACGGCAACGGCAACGGCACGCCGAGCTACTACCGCTGGATTCTGAGCTCTGGCTACAGCGGGAAGTTCCAGGCGCTCGCGTGGATGCCGGTCTCGGGCGCAACCTACGTCGGGCAGGTCGGTCGCATTCAGATCACGGACTGAGCGCGGGCCGCAGCCAGCGCGCGACGATCGGGCAGTTGCTCTTGCGAAACGTGACGGACGGGAGCGCGTGTGGCGCGTAGCCACCAACGCTTTCTCGAAAAAGAAACGGGTTAGTTATCCCCGATGTCGTAGACGAGGCAGTTCTCGTACGCGGTGCGCTTGGCAGAGCAGGCCGTTGCTCCCGGTCGATTGCCGAAAATGCCGAACTCGTCTGGCGGAGTGCAGGTCCAATTGGCGGAACCGGGGGCGGCTGCGCTCTCGCAGTTCTGCCAGCTGACCCGCTCGTCGTTGCAACCGGGGAGCGTGTCAGCGACGGGGTGACCCCATACGTTCGCGCAGTAGTCGACACATTGCTCGGACTCCTCGACCCGCGGGCAGCCGGAGCGCAGTTGCGCGCGGCATTGCAGCACGCACCCGCTGTCGACCGCCTGAGCCGCGGTGCAACGGGGTGAGGTCGACGTCGCGTTCAACGTGACGGAAGGATTGTTGTCGGGTGCCAGTGTCCAACTAGCAGTTTGCCCCGCCGCGAAGTCGACGCCGAAGCCAAACGCAAACACGCCCGGATCGAAGCGTGTGGGGCGGAGGCCCGACGTATCACGCGCGGATGCGTTTTTGGTGCCGTACGGGATCGAAATCCCGACGCCGTTGGCGTTCTGGTAGCCGAAGATCGCGGTCAGCGAGCCTTGTGGATTCGGGGTCACGCAAGCGAACGTCGGCTTCAGCACGTCTTGACCGCCGCGCTTGTACGACAGATCCAAGAACGGCAGGTACGAGTCGATGCGCGCGAATAGGTTGTAGCTTTCACAAGACAGGCCGGTCCAGTTGCCGACGCCTGCGATGTAGTCTTGACCGGACTGAGTCAAAAGCAGCGGACCGCCCGAGTCGCCAAAGCAACCATTGGACCAGGGCGCGGCCCCGTTGGTCTTCAGCCATGTCTGCTGGACCGCTGGATCGAGCACACCGGGGTTCGGATCATCCGGGTGGTAATCAGCAGAAGTCGGCGAGCCCAGCGTGATCGTGCGCCCGCTGCGCTCCGTGCCGGAGCCAGCGCCGGTCGTCGGCGTGGGCGCCGAGTTGGAGCCCCAGCCCGTGATCGTCATCTGCACGTTGGGGGCGACCCGGTTGCGGTAGAGGGGAAGTGGGTCGAACGGCGGCTTGCGATCGAGAAACACGGTCGCGATGTCCGAGGCGTTGGTGGTGCTGTTGTAGTTGGGGTTGACCTGCCACGAGTCGGCTTGAGCCCAGTGCGATGTCGCGCCAATGGGCGGTGGCTTGAGACCAAACTGTCCGCCGCCGATGGGCGTTAGCTCAGCCAGGTCTTTTTGGTAATTGTCCCCGTAATAAATGAACACTTGCGCAAGGTTCGAGGGAAAGCAATGCGCGGCCGTGACCACCACGCGCGGGGCGTAGTAGGAACCCGAGCAAATTTCCACTCCACCGCTATACAGGACGCCGTAGAACATCACCACTTGATCACGCCCGGTGTTCGACGTGGCCCGAATGATCTCGTCGCCCCTCGTATCGAGCTGTTCGCTCCCCTCGCCGCTGCTACAAGCGGCGACTGACAGCAACAAACCGCCCAACAGCCAACAGCCAGTCTTCCCGAAACTCATTCGCGTCCTCCTATGATTGTCTGTGCTCCCCGCACAGAAGGCGCGCACCATAACGCATATCCCCAGATCCGAAGCACAATTCTATCGCGGCCAGGGCAACGCGCCTGCCGACCGTGCGTCGCGCGTGTGACGCTGCGGCAAACGCCCGGCAACGCTGGCGCAACTTAGGACGAGAGCGATTTTGCGTCGTCGTAGCGTCCGCTCGGCTCCCTGAGGCTCGACTTCGCGAGCATCGGCGTCCGCGATCCCCCCTCGAACATGGAGTGACCGCCAACATAGGTCGAATCGTCACCCACGTGGCGTAACTTCGACTTTCCTTCGTGGGCGGCCTGGCGCGGGGCATGGTTTGCATGCCCGGCGCCTTTCGACCGAGTTGACCGTCTTGGAACAGATCAACGCAGTCGCCGCGCTACATGCGGGTCCAAGTCACGGTATCCATGACGGTGGCGGTTCCGCTCTTGCCCGTTGCAACGAGGGTATTCGTGCCAGTCCGCAGCGCAACGCTCGGCCAGCTGAACACATGGTCGGCCGACGTGCCGGGAGCCACCGCCTCGCCATTGAGCTCTAGCGTGACCGAGTCTAGATTGGAATAAATCTTCACCGGCACGGTGGCGGTGCTACGGCGGTTGAAGCGGCGCGAAGTGATGTACACGACAGGCGTCGTGGTCCAGTTTGCTTCGTACCAATAGAACGCATCTTTTTTGGTCGCGCGATCGTAGGTGACGAGGCCCTTGTCGTTGCGCCCGGGCGTATCGCCTTCGTTCCGGCTATCGACCGCAAAATCGAACATATTCCAGATGATTTTTGCCCACAAATAGCGGCGAGTCTTCATTTGGCGCCAGTGGGATTCGTGAACGACGTTCTGCCACTCCTCTGGGTGCGGAGTGCCGTATGGGTCAGGGCGGGTCGGATTGTCCGTGTGTTGAGTGATCCCCGCGCCCGCCCCGTATTCGCTCACGGCTATCTTCCACGTCGGTTTCGCAGCGTGCAGCCCGTCCGCCCAGCCTCCGAATTGTTCGTTCGTCCCGAATGCGTCGTACCACCCGTAGTAGGTGTTGTAACCCACCACATCCGAATGCGCAGGCAGGCCGCCCGTATCGCTGGTGCAACACGCTGCGTAAACGGACAGCCGCGTGGGGTCTTCGCTGTGGACCAACGAGTTGAGCGTTGCGAGGAGAGTATTGGTCGCGTTGTCGTCGCTGCGTTGCTCGTTCCCGATGCCCCAAAAAATGATCGACGGGTGGTTGTAGTTCTGTCGAATCAGCTCGGTGAGCTGCTGCTTCGCGTTGGCCGTGAAAGCGCTCGAATTGGTGATCGCATTGACCAGCGGTATTTCCGCCCACAGCACGACACCGTTGCGATCCGCCAGATCGTGAAAATGCTCGGCCTGCTCGTAATGAGAAAGCCGAACCACGGTGGCGCCCATTTCGCGGATCAGCGCCATGTCTTGGTCGTGTTCCTTGTTGGTGATCGCCCAGCCCATGTTCAAACGATCCTGATGGCGGTCGACGCCGTGCAAATCCAGATACTTTCCATTCAACGAAAAGCCCTGCCCCGGATCGACGGCGAAAGAGCGAAATCCGACTGGTGCCGTCACCCAATCAGTCAGAATGCCCCCCGCCTCCACCTTCGCGTATGCGGTGTACACGTACGGGTCCTCGATGCCTTTCCACAAGCGGGGGTTCATGATCGTCGTGTTGCTCGCGAGCTCTTGAACCTTGCCCGCGGGGACGCTGCCGGTCGCGACGAGCGTGCCCGCCACGCTGCCATCGGCGCCGACGAGCGTCGTGGTCACGGTTACGGTTTGGGCCGCCGCGCCGTCATTCTGCACCCGTACTCGCGCGCGAAGTTTGGCCGAGGCCGCCGTCACCTCCGTGCTGTCGAGGTACACGCCAGACGATGCATAGTCGAGAACATCGAGATGAACCGGATCGGTGATCAGTACGTGCGCGTTGCGATACAAACCCCCGAAGAAGGTAAAGTCCGCTTCGAGCGGGGGCACGTCGGCAGCGCGTGAGTTGTCGACTTTTACGGCGATTACGTTGTCCGCTCCAACCTTCAGTGCCAAAGTAGCGTCGAAGCGAAACCGAGCGAACCCTCCGCGGTGCTGCCCGAGCAGCGTGCCGTTGACATACACGTCTGACACTGCGTTGGCGCCATCGAACTGAAGGTAGACGCGCTTGCCGGCCGCGTCTGCCGGCAGCGTGTAGTGGCGTCGGTACCAGCCGACCCCCCGATAATAGTTGTTGCCGCCGTCCTGCCCGTCAGTCGCATTCCAGGTGTGAGGAAGGGCGACTGCGCTCCAGCTGGTGTCGTCGAAGGTGGTTGCCTGGGCTCCGGTCTGATCCTTCTTCAGGAACTTCCAGCTGCTGTCGATTGACACATCGGCCCGCGTTGCAGGCGGCTCCGTATAGCCCATCCCGGCCATTCCGGAGCTTCCCCCCGCACCTGCGGTACTGCCCTCGTGGCCAGCTGCGCCACCGGCGTCGCGCGCGCCACCGGCGCCGCTCAGACCAGCCGTCGCTCTGTCTCCTCCGCTGCTGTTCGCGCCGCTACCAGCCGTGCTGCAGCCACCCGCGCCGGGTGCGCCGCTACTCACTTGGCCACCGCTGTCGCTCCCGGCGACGCTAGCGTGAGCGCCGCCCGCGGCAGGACCGACGCTCGAGCCGTTGCCGCAACTCGTCGTGCCGAGGATCAGCAGCTGCAACGCACACAGGCAGCGCCCGGCACTTCGCACGATTAGACCACAATTTTCCATGATTTCCGGGTTCAAGTCTTTGCTTTCGCTGAGCGTCGCCTTGTTTTGGTAGGGGGCGATCGCGCGGCGTTTCGTTTCAGCAAACCTCGCTTATCTTTGGGCCGGTCAGTGAGGCTGCACGCTGTGGTAGGCGTAGGGTGTGACCGCGTTGCGCCCAGTTTTGAAGCACTTGGCCTCTTGGGCCTGGCAACTTGCGCTCTTCGCAGCCTTGTTCGTTGGCGTCTCCGCGTACCAGACCCGGCATCATCTGGCGCGGGTGCCCGCGCCCGATTTCACGTTGCAGGACCTTTCAGGAAACGCAATCTCGCTCTCTCAGCACAGAGGCAAGAAGGTGCTGATCCACTTTTTTGCGACCTGGTGCGGCGTTTGTCGAGCCGAGCTGCCGTCCGTGCGCGGCGTGGCTCGGAACCTGGGCCCGAACGAGGTGCTCCTGGCAATCGTCGAAGACTCCGATGACGTGGCTGCCATCCAGCGCTTCGCCCGCGACCACGAGCTCTCGTATCCGATTCTGCTCGGGAAACGTGAGACTTTGGCTGCGTATCGGGTCAGCTCATTTCCGACCAACTACTACGTCAATGGCGACGGCACCATTCACGCATCCACCGTCGGGCTATCCACGCGCCTCGGCATGGCAATCCGACTTTTCTGGACGAACGCACTCTAGAGCGCTCAGCCTCGACACGCGCCCGAGCATTGCTTCGTGTGCGCCGTGCACGTCGTGCGCCCGTGCGCCGGCGAATCGTAGTCACATTGAAGCGAGCGGCGCAGCTCTCGCCCATCAATGGCCAAGACTTGCGCGTCACGCGATGTTGCCGAAGGCGCGCTGGTCGGCGCGTTTTGCCAGCAGGCATGCGCCTGCTCGACGCCAGCTCGAAATTGTGGTGATGCGCGGCTCGAAGAAGGATCCGAAGTAGCTCTTGGACGCTCTCCAAGGACGGTACCGGTGCTCGATGTGCGTGAGCACCGCGACCGTCGTCGTCCGGCCACCCCGGTCGCGGTCATTTCGGAATTGGCATGTCGCGTTCGCCGCCAGCGGCCCCGCCCGTGCTTTCGGCGCCGGGCGTGGGCGCAGGCCCCGCTGCGAAGCCGGATCCGCCGGCCGTAAACGATCCCGATCCTGTGGACGAGCCGAGTTGGATCCAACTGCCATCTTCGAAATCGACGCCCGGCAAATTCGGATCGCGCATCGGCAGCGCTCCCGCTTGCGGGACCGGAACAGCGACGTTCGCCGTGCCGCCTCCAGACTCCGGCCCTCGAAGGTTCAGGCCACCGGAGCGGCCAGCCCGCGCGCTGGCCGTTGGCTCGGCGAAGCCGCCCGTCGCTGCGCCGGATGCGCCGCCGCGCGAACTGCCTCCACCGGCTGGACTAGGCGGCTGTTGTTCGCCATCTGCACCCACACCCCCACCACAGGCCAGCAGAGACGAAGCTACGAAGAACCCGATCACGACACTTCTGCTTTTCATCGGCGCACCTCGATCAGCTCTGTGTCCACTCACTCGCAAACGGGTGAGGCCTGGGGCGGCGCGCCTGAAAATTGGACCCGGCACCAGCGCGCCGAACAAGGCGGCGCGCTCAGCGCGTATGCTGGCTCACTTCCACCGCGAAGCTGAGCGCCTCAGCCTCGTCGTTGAAGGCTTGGATTTGACCCGTGGTGCCCTCTTGTGTCCAACGAAAGAACTGGACCTTGACTACGGGTGTGTTGTTGATGCTGATGAATTCGCGCCAACCTTCGGTGACGGCCGGCAGCACTTGCTTGACCGCTGCCTCGAACTCGGGATCGTTTCTGAGTTTGCCGCGGCGGCCGTCCCAAACCAAAACCAGCCGGGGCCGCTCGAACCGCGAAAAGGTCTGCAATAGCCAGTCGTGCGCGGCGATCAGCGCTGCCGTGTCCGGGTACAGATCGCTGATGCGGGTGACACGTAGGATGTTGTGAAAGCGATCGTGGTCGACGGAGAAGTGTTCGCTTTGCCCGATCGGACGCCACGAAATGGGGATATCGAGTACAGCTCGGCGCTTCTTGGGCGGAATTTCTGGCTTCAACGGGGCCTCAACTCCGGGCGCCCATTCAGAGCGAAACGAGCTTTCGGTCCGCGAGCGACACTACCGTTTGGTTGTGGATCGCGTGCACGGCTTCCCACGTCCGCAGCTTGCGCATCTCTCCCAACCAGCGACTCACATTTTCGAACTTGGACAGATCCGCGCGCACCAAATCCAACAGGGCGACGATTGGCGCGCCGAAGTAGTCGGCGAGCGTCAGCTCAGCTCCGCACAAGAAGCGCTTTTTTCCGAGCCAGTGTTGGTCGAGCAACTGCAGATATTGCCCGGTGCGTTCTCGACCCCAACGGATGGTGCCTTGGTTCACCTCTTCAGGCTCTCGGCGATGATGTGGATAAATTTGCGGGTAGATGAAATTGTAGCCGAGTACCCGATACAGGCTCGTGTTCAGCCAGTCCATCGCCTCGTGTACCTTCGCTCGGCTGTTCGTCTCGCCTGGATAAGCACGGGATTGGAACTTCTCTGCCAGGTACTTCAAGATTGTGGAACTCTCGCTCAAGCGAAAGTCTCCATCCTCCAGAACTGGCACCAACGAGCAGGGATTGATTGCCTTGTAACTCGGCTCGAGATGGGCACCTTGCAAGAGGTTGACATCGACTTTATCGAATTCGATGCGTTCTTCAGAACAGAAGAGCAGAACGATGCGGCTCGTGGGTGAACCGTCGAATGCGTAGATCTTCATGGGTGCCTCCTTCTGCTCCTCCCGAAGCCACAGCCTAAAGCAAAAAAAGCGCGAGCGAGGGCTGCTGAAGCCTGAGAACGGCGCGACGTCGACGAAGTTGCGTCGCAACGCGGGTCGCCTCGACCCGCTCGACCGTCTGTGACTACACTCGCCTACCGAGTCAGCATACGAGTGTACGCCGAGCTCGCAGGCGCACTCGCACGCGGGAGGTCCCTCGCAGCACGCGTGTTGCAAAATGGTTCAGCGGGAGTTGAATGGATTCATGGGTTTGCCAGGCGCGTCGTGCAGCCGAGGGGCAGTGGGGGTGCTGATTCCAACGCGAACGCAAACCTCAGCACGCTCCTCCGAGGCGATGGCTCCCACCGCAATGATTGTCTGAACGGCTGACCGCGAGCGGCAATTGCATATTTCCCAACGGTTGGCTCAGGGCATCGCGGTTGCAAAGACGACCACGGCGCGGACGATTTCGGCAGGGATGGTGTGTCCGCCGTCGAACTCTAGATACTGCACCCGCCGCCGAGCGTTTTTCAAGGCATTGGCGAGCGAGCGTGGCTCGTTCACCGGACACGTCGTCGTCGATTGCCTGCACAACGACGACGGGCGCGAAGATCTCCACCTGATCGACCTCAGCCTCGATTCGCCGACGGACGAGGAGCTCACGACTAACGGAAAGAATTGCGATCCCTCGTTCTGACGACACGGCGGGCGCGGGCTGAGCGAGCCGCTCAGGCGACGCAAAAACGATGCTCGTGGAGTCCGCTCGAAGATCCGTCGAGCTGGCGTCCGATCGCGAATCCGACTTCCGTGACGCCGAAGGCTACGCGCCACCGCGCGGCGTTCCGTGACCATCAACCCAAAGAAAGCCGACCCGGGTGTTTACGCACTTTCGAGCACTCGGTTCATTCGGCACTGCCAAGTGATCGCCTCGAGTGAGATCAGCCGCTGGCCCGGCGAAAGTCGCCAGCGTGTGGATTCGTCCTTCATTGCGGCCGCGGCGAGCGCGAGCGTGCGAGCGTGCGAGCGTGACGGACGCGACGTGAGCGGCAGCCAAAATGGAGAACTGACTATTCCCTCGGAGGGCTGAGATCTGACTAGATGAAAGGGATCAGCCGAGTGCTTCGAGCAGCGCTCGGGGTGGAAGGAGGTCTGACCCGTGGTCTCGATCGATGCGCTGTCTCGTCGCCGTTTGCTGCAGGAGGCACTCGGCACGTCCGCTCGTGCCGGCCTTGCGGCGCTGGCCACAGCTTGCTGTCCGGTCGCGCCATTCACGACCAAGGCGTGGAACAACGCCGTGCAACTTGACGGCGTGGATCCGGAGCAACAGCGCACGCCGACGAGCTTGAGCGAGCTGATCCGGGTGATCAAAGAGGCGGAAGCCAATCACAAGGGCGTGCGCATGACAGGCTCGGGGCATTCCTTTTCGGACGTCGCGTTCAGCGAGCAGTACCTGCTCAGCCCACTGCAGCTGAACCGAGTCTTGCCTCTAGACCGAACGAAGCTCCGTGCGGAGTTCAAACAGGACAAGAATCTGGTGCGAGTCGAAAGTGGCATTCGCTTGCACGAACTCAATGCCTGGCTGTTCCGCAACGAGCTCGCGTTGTCGAACATGGGCGGGTGGGATGCACAGACCATCGTTGGCGCCGCGATGACGGGGACCCACGGTTCTGGCATCGGCTACGGGCCCATTGCCTCACAGATCGTCAGCATCGAGCTCGTGGGCACGGGCGGTGAGGTCTACAAAATAGAGCCCAAAAGCGGGATCACGGACCCGGCGAACCCCACGCTGTGGCTGTCGACTCCCGAGGGCCCGGTTGCCGCTCGCCTAATCGTCGACGACGAGACGTTCTACGCGGCCGCCGTGAGCATGGGCTGCATGGGTGTGGTCTACGCGGTCGTGCTGCGTGTCGAGCCGCGCTTCTGGCTGAAGGAAACGCGAGTGCGCTCGACCTGGGGCGAGCTCAGCAAACCGGGGGGCTTCATCAGCCGCGTGCTGTCACACGCCAAGTTGGACGACGGCGACGGCCCCGATCCGGACTACTACGAACTCTACTTCAATCCCTATCCATCGCGCGCGGGAGATCCGCCTGCTTCGCACCGCTGTTTACTCACCCGCCGCTACAAGCTGCAAGAGAAACCGGCCCAGCTGACGCTAGACGACCGCTTGCGCGGTAAGGTCGGTAGCGACGCGCAGCGGACAGCCGCGGAGCTGACCGACAAGGGCGCCCGCTTGGTCGAATTCGTCAACGCGCATCCAGACCAAGCTTCGAAAGTGATCGACGATTCGCTGGCAGTTCTGGAAGACGATAGCTACATCAACGCCAGCTACAATGTCTTCAACTTGGGGCCCGCCAACTTGCTGCGCGCGTACGCCGTCGAACTCGGCTTCGATGTGACGCAGACGGTGGCAGCGGCCGAGCGGTTGATGGTGATGGCGCAAGGTTTCGCGCAAAAGGGCTGGATGCACTCGAGCCCGCCCTCGCTGCGGTTCGTCAAGCAATCGCCCTGCCAGCTGGCCATGATGTACGGCCGCGATACGGTGATGATGGAGCTCGGCATGCTGGTGGGGGCGAACGGCGCCGATGATCTGCTCAAGACGTACGAGACCCAAATGGCAAAGGAGTTTCACGCACGTCCGCATTGGGGGCTGGACTTGAAAGTGCTGAGCAACTTCGATCAGGTCCGGGCGCTGTATCCCGATTCGGCGGATCGCTGGCTCCAGGTTTACAAGGCGATGAACGCCAAGGGCACGTTCAACGCGCCTTTCACCGATCGGCTCGGGATTTCGCTCGGCACTTGACCGAGAAAGGGTGCAAGAGATGGGCAGGAACGCGTGCTTACCGAGCGTCTTCGTGACGTTGACGGTCGTCGCCTGCTGTCCGGGACCGATCCGGCAGCTGAGCGGTCATTGGGTGCTCGCCTCGCCAGGAGGGGTTGGCATTGCCGCGCCTCCGAGCGCGGGCGCTCCGCTCGGCGTGGCGAGCTCACGTGCGCCAGCGCAGCCAGGCTGTGTGCCGCGCTCGGAAATCGATCGTCAATTCGGCAAGACTTGCGCGCGGCATGAAAGCGAAGGCGGCGCGCAGCTGAGCTTCGAACCCCCGCCCATGACCGACGATGTGCCGATCGGCATCACGCCGACTCCCGGTGAACCGATTTGGTATTGCGACAAACACACCGTGGTGCGGGTGGTGCTGCAGCGCTGTGGCACCAGCGACACGTTCGGCGTCTCTCAAATTGCCGTCGCCATCGACAAGGAGTGACCATGGCCAATTTCAACGACACGGTCGCGGCATTCAACGCATTGTTGGCCGCAAGCGGCTACCTCTTGCGCGCGACGAGCACGCGGGTGACCTTCAAATCGGTGCTGTTTGGCACGCCCATCTTCGCTCTGCCCGATATGCACCTGTGCGACGGCGGAGCGGGAGACATCTTTTTCAACGACAATCCCGACAAGCCACGCAAGCTGCAGGCGGTGATGCAGAGCATGTTCACCTACATGACGTCGCAGCCCATGTCGGCTCGCGCGCTGCAGCTCGGGGATTGGTTCGATATCTGGCGGGTGACGGGCCAGAATCCGCAACACATGACGTACGGCGCGATTCAGAACGCCGTGGCTTACCAGAGCATTCTGGATTTGGACGCGCGCATCGGCTTGGCGCACCTGATCGGCAACCACGACGCGGGCTTTCTGAACAGCTTGCCCGATCGCCGCGCCACGCAGCCGCACCTTTTTCGCTCCGGGTTTTGGCTGGGCAGCAGTGTGTACGCGTTGCACGGGCATCAAACCGACATCGTGCCGCCGATTGGCTCGAGCTTCGACGAGGCAGCGGTAGCGCTGGCAACGACCATTGCCGGCTTCATTCCTGGGGTCGCGACCTTCGAAAGCTACGTGGATCGGCTCGGCTTCGGTTCGGGCCTCGCGCGCTGGCTGCTCGACTCGCTGAGCGTCCGCGAAGATCCCGGGCCCCAAGCGCGCCCTTCGGATCGCAGTCCGCCACCACCGAACGTGCGCAGCGGGCAATTCGTCGTCCGCGAAAACGTCGATCATCTCGCTACGATTGCGCATCAGGTCGGTGAGCTCCCTGACTCCGGGGGTCGTTCGGCAGACGTAGTGATCGTCGGTCACAGCCACACGCCGAGCGCCTCTTGGACCGACGTCACCGGTAAACCGGTCGTCGTCGTGGACGCCGGGGCCTGGGTCTACGATCAAGCCAATCTGCTGATCGCCGCCGAGGATACGATCGCGGTGTTCGACGTGGCACGTGCCTGAGCGTGCAGAATGCCAGTCCGAGCTCGTCAGGCGCCCACGACTGAGCTGGCGAAACTCGACGGAGTCGCAAAACAACGGACCATCCGCGCCACGCGCCTTGGCCATCGGTGAACCCCCGGCTGAGACATTTACCATGGCATCGACCGGACTTCGCGTCCTACGCTCGCACCAATGAAACGCTGGTTGGGCGCGCTCATCGTCGGCTATTCAGCGGCGGCCTGTACGCCCGCGGCTTCAGTGCCGGACGCAACGCGGGAATACGCCAAGTCCATCTCCGAGGCGGCGGCCGCCGCGAAGGAAGACGTAACTCGCTGTCAGCAGGCGGACAAGGAAGAGCAGCGCACGGCGTTCTGTGAACGCGCCAAGAAGCACTGCGACGTGATCCAGAGTACGGCCGACGACCTTGCCAAGTCGGCCAAGTAGCACGAGGTGGTCGATGAATGCCGCGGATATCATCAAGACGTTGATCTCGCTGGGTGGCGTGGTGAAGGACATCGTGTCCAAGAACTCGAGCGGTGGCGCGGTAGATTGGGCAGCCGTGGTCACTGCAGTCGGCAATGATCCGGCGGTTGGCGCGGACGTCAAACGCATGATCGGCGACCTGCGAGCGTCCGACGTGGGCACGGCGATCAAGGAAATCGAGCACAAACAAGTCGCCATCTTGAAAGGGCGCCCGCTATCGCAGCTGAGCAATTCGGAAATGCTTCAATACGACGACCTAGTGGACGCGAAGCTGGTGCTTGCCGCCAAGCAACTGCAGGCGGCATTCGACCAAACCTTCTTCCAGTGGCTGGCCGAGAATGCTCTTCCGATCCTCAAGGCGGCGGCGCCCGTCGTATTGCCGCTGCTGCTGTGAAGAAAGAGGAACCATGGCTACCATTCCTTTGAGCGCAAACACCGCCTCTGCTCTGGACGCCTACGTCAAACGGAACTTCCCCGCCGCCGATACCAGCGATGAGATCCGTACCGGCGTCGCGCTCGCGCTGTGGGCTGAAGGCAGGCAGGACGTCGATCTGAGCGCATACGACACGCAGCTATCGGCTCTGGCCGGCCAGCTCGGGCTTGCGCGTGGCCAGCAGGCCGTGGCGCGAGCCATGCCCCCAGCCGGCTTCCGTTATTATGACATCGAGGCCATTCACGATCGCAGTATTCCCGATCTCGATCCGTTCAAGGGGCGGATGAGCATGGTGCGAGTGACGTTGCCGCAAACCGACGCCGAGGTAAGAGATATCTACACGGGGATAGGCACCGTCGGTACTCGCGACTACCTCTATCGCTCGGTCGCGGAGTTCAAGCGGACTTACCAAGGGTTGCCGTACAGCGCTACGACACGGATGGATCTGATCACGCCCGCGCGTGAGCTGGGCATGCGCTTCGGAGCGATCTCGGCGTACCTCGGGTACACGGGCGCGAGCACTCCGTCCTTCTATGTGCTCGAGGCCGGGACCGCCACCGGCGAGCCGAAAGTGCCATTCGCCTGTGCCACGATCAACGGTGGCGTCGTTGCCTATTCGGGCTATCAGCCGACCCCGTTTGCAAAGAAGGATCACGTGTATCGCGGCAACCTGACGGTGGTCGGCGACAACCCCGCCCAACTATGGCTGACGGCCGAGGCGACGGCCCACGCGCCCTACATCACGTTGTCCGTCACGTTTACGGAGACGGCCACGCCGCGCAACATCTGGCCGGGGTTCTTGATCGTTCGCGCCGCGTCCATCGTTCTGGAGCGGTTGCATGTCGTTCCACTCGCCTGACTGAGGAGCAAGCATGCGCATGACGAGAGTGTTTCTACCGCTCACCGCCCTGGTCGGTCTCCTCACTTGGGCGTGCGCGGGCGGCTCCGGTGTCCCTGCCCCGAAAGACCCGACCGATGCCCAGGTGACCGAATGCGCGAAGCGCAGCGATCCGTCCCTCGGCTGCGCTGCGTGTGCGGGCGTCTCGTACTGCGGTTGGAAACAGACGACCTCACCGGTGGACGGCACTTGTCAGTACGTCAAAAAGCCAAGCTCTGATACTTCGCTGGTTACGGATCCACAGAATTGCCCGAAGCCACCGGAATGAGCGGAGTGCCGTCTATCGCGAGTGTCGTATCAGGGCGTGAGAAGTCGGCTCCGGAAAGCGAGAGGCCTGCGCTCAGTCGAAAATCGAGTCCGAATTCAGACTCGATTTTCGACGGATCCCCCCCAACCACCTGGCCCTCGCGGATTTCCGCTACTTGAAGGACTTGAGCAGCGCCTTCGCTGCGGCAGTCGAGGAGGCAGGATTTTGCCCGGTGATCAGACGACCGTCGGTGATCGTGAACACCTTCCAATTGCCGACCTTCTCGAATAGGCCGCCCAAGCGCTTGAGCTCGTCCTCGACCAGGAACGGAACGACATTCGTCAGTTGCACTTCCTCTTCTTCTTCGTTGGTAAAGCCAGTCACCCGTTTGCCCTTCACCAGCGGCTCTCCCTTGTACTTGACGTGGCGAAACACGCCCGGCGCGTGGCAGACCGCTGCCACGGGCTTGTCGGCATTGTAGAACGCCTCGATCAGGGCGATCGACACCGGATCTTCGGCGAGGTCCCACATCGGGCCGTGCCCGCCCGAGTAGAAGACGGTGTCGAAATCGGTGGCTTTCATGTCCGAGAGCTTGCGCGTGCTAGCCAGCACGGATTGCGTGGCCTTGTCGCCCTTGAAACGGGTCATGGAGTCGGTCTGATTGGCCGGCTCATCACTCTTGGGGTCGATTGGCGGTTGTCCACCCTTGGGTGAAGCCACGGTGATCTGCTGGCCCGCGTCGTGAAAGACGTAGTAGGGCGCCGTGAATTCCTCGAGCCAGAAGCCAGTCGGTCGACCAGTGCTGCCCAGGATGTTGTGTGACGTGAGTACCATCAGGATCTTGCTCATGCGACTTACCTCAATGAGTGGAACGTGATGCCAAAGGAGCTGCGAACGGCCCGCTCGCGGCCTTCGTTTGCACCGATTGGCCCATACCCGCACGTCAGGGCAAAGGGCGCCCAGCGCAAGGGTCGCACTCGATTCTGTCAACAAACCGATACCTATGGACGATAGAGCCGGCAGCGCCGCCCGCAGGGCCTGCCCCCGACCTTCACGGCTCGTAGTCTGGCTCGACCCGAGCGGGGTCGGCGAGGAGGCGCTAGCTTGCAAGCATTGAGCACGGGGCCAGGTAACGAAGTCCCCGAGGTAGGCGCCACTCGGATCCCAGCCGTCGCACCGCTCCTCGACCGGATCGGGATCCGGCGGGCGGAGGGCTTGCGGCTGGGCATCTTATAGAGCTTCCGCGTGGAAGCAACCGATCGATGGTGTTCGAAGCGCGCGAGCAGCTTGAAATGGCCTGACATGTCCCGCACGCCCCGCGCGGGCTATCTAGGACGAGGCATGACTTCAACACTCAGACGCGCGAGTAAGGATCTGCCCGAACTCGATCGGACGCGGGGATTGGACGCATTGTTCAGGTTGCACGACGCACTGCTCCGCCGGCTATGCGTGCGCTGGACGCGCGGGCACCAAGCGGACGCTCAAGACCTCTTGGCGGAAGCCTACCTGAGAGTCGTTCGCAACAGGGGACACGATCAGCCGCTGCCAGACAACCCGATTGCCTGGCTGTCAGCCATCATCGCAAACTTGGCTCGCGACCAGCTGCGCGCCAAAAGTCGTAGCATCGGGAGCCGCGCCCGTGGCGATGACGACCCCGCGTCCCTGTGCGACCCCAAGTCCGACTCGGACAAGACGTTCATCGCGCGTGAGCTGCTGTCCGAAACGTTGAAACGAGTCCAAAACCTGAGCGCAACACAACGCCGTGCCTTACTCGCGCGCAGTACCGGTGAGGAGTACGAGGTGATCGCCGCCCAGCTCGCCACGACGCCGGCTAACGTGCGTAAATTGGTGCAAATGGCCCGCAGCGAACTGCGGGCTCAACTCTCCCCTCAAGAGCGGATGCTGATTGCGGGCAAGCGCAAACACAGCCCGCACGCTGCGCACGCTCGCTCATGACCACTACGCGACGGAGATCGCCAACTTGGGCACACCAATCCGAAGCTCGTGAGTCGTGCCGCGTCGTTCGACGATCTGGGCGGCCTCGGCGACGCCTGCTTCGCTGAACTGCTTACGCGCGCGATAAATATCCACCGCGAGCTGCGTCGGCGTGGTGGCCAGCATCTTGAGCAGCCGATCTTGATACACCCAGCCCTGGCTCGCAGGATCGAGCGACTGATCGCCCTGATCCTGCACGCGCAAGCGAGCGAGCGTCAGCAAAACGTAGCTGTGCGCCCGCGGCCGGAGCTCGATGCTCCGCTCACCGTGCACGATCTTGACCTCGACGTGCTCCTCATTGCGACTGACAAAAAACTGCAGGGCCAGCTCCGACGGAGTGAGTTGCTGACTTCGCCCCGTGACCGTCGCATAGACCGGCGCGCCCGGCTCGAAGCGGTACTGATGCGCGCCGATCGTCAACACTTCGGAGGCTTGCGGCTCCCAAACGCGATCCGCAAATTCCGCAATCCAGAATCCGTTAGCTTGCTTCGAAATGAATAGCTCTGGCTCACCGACCTGGGGCACCGCGACCAAGTCATCCAAAGCGAAGATTCGCTCGCCCGTCGCAATGTCGAGGAGCGACGTGACCGGCGGGTCCACCTCCACCAGCCGCCAGAGCTCCTCAGCATCGCCAAAGCGGAGCTGACACCCCATGCGCAGCAGGGCACGGGCACCGGCGGCGATCCGGTGCCCATCGAGAAAAGTCCCATTCCGGCTGCCCAAATCCTGCAGCTCCCAGGCCTGCCCGGTCCAACGCAAGCTCGCGTGGCGCCAAGACACCGAGTCGTCATCCAGCCGCAATGCCGAGCCGGGCTCTCGGCCGATCACCTGATCCGCGCCCAGGAGGCAACGTTTCTCGCCGCTTTCCAAGGTGCCCATGCCGCTGACAATTATCACAAAGCGGGCGGGGGTGGGACTACGCCGGGCTGCCCCTCCCCAAGATTCGTAGCGTGTGGTGGTGCACTTCGTCCGATTCAACCCGTTTTGCGGAATGGCCCTTGATCGTCGGTATCGTTGGCGCTGCCCCCGACCGTGGGCTCGACGCGCGCCTCGCGCTTGATTGCTCCCTGCGGTGCATGGAAGCTTTTCAGATGAGCGACGAGCGCGACCACCACTGCCACTGCGGCCACCTTGAACGCAACGGCAGCCTTAATGAGGTGATGCAGTGGGTGCATTGCGCAAGACAGTTCAATCGGTAACGACTGCGGACCGACCCCGCCGTTGACTTGCATCGTTTGGGTGAGACTGAGGCATGGATCGAAGTAGGCGTCATGAAAGGCCTCGGGATCGCCTTGAAATACCAGCTTTGCGCACTGAAATCTGCGATCGCTCTGGTCTTCTTCAGATACCGCGGGGTTGAGCCGAAAAAATTGCGCAGGCGCGCCAGGGGGGGCGGGAATCGGGCATCCCGTTCCCTGACTACTGTCCATTGAAAAGGTCTCATTCTTGTTCGCGGCTCTCCGGCGCACTACTACATCTGGCACGCTTCGGGAACCGGCTTGGCCTATCATGATCGGTTTTGAAGTCTCGAATTGGAATGGCATTTGATCAACCTTTCGAAGAGAAATGACTCCCAGACAGAACGCACCAATACTCATTGAATCAGTTGGCAGATAGACACACTTGACTACCAGTCAGCGCCAAAACGCGCGACGGTGCCGGATGCGGCAATGACGAGGCATCGCCATTCCCCAATTCCCCAAAGTCGTTATTTCCCCAACACGAGACGCTGGCATCGCCCTTTGCCGCGCAGACATACGAACCACGCCCTGCAAAAATGCCCGTCACGTCGGACAAGGAGATCGGGGTCGGCAGCACCGGGGGCGGGTCGTCGGCAATGCCACGCTCACCGAAGTAGTTGCTGCCCCAACAATATATTTTCCCGTTGCCAAGTGCGCATCCGAAAGCGTTGCCTGTGGCAATCGACAGGGCGGGCGCAGGCAAAGGGATCTTGGTGGGCGCGCCAGAGTCTCCAGACTCGAGCGCGAGTTCGTGATCGAGGTTGCTGCCCCAACAATAAACGTCGGCACCCACGCGCGCGCAGGTGTGATAGTACGCTGCGGAAAGCTCGTCGACGTGCACCCCCTCTAGTCCGGGAACGGGGCGAGCGACGGGAGACGAGTCGAGCACATCGGGATCAATGCCGAGCTGCTGACTACTATTGTCGCCCCAACACTCGACTCGGCCCCCGGACAGCAAACAACTGTGCTCATCTCCAGCAACGACCTGCGATGCATCGTTCACGAACTGCAGGTTGCCGTCGACTATGCGCTGAACTCGCTCCGGCCCGAACCTATTGTCGGTGTGGTTGTTACCCAGTTTGCCGCTCGCCCCTTCCCCCCAACACACGAGGCGACCATCTTCGAAGATCGCGCAAGTGTGAGACAAGCCGGAGCTCACCTGCCGGACCTTGAACTTGGGGGCCGGCTGGTAGATCTCCACCGGATGAGTTGAGACCGGGTCATGGATTGACGCCCCCAACTGGCCGACATCGTTGCTACCCCAGCAGAAAAGTCGCTGATTGCCGGCGATCGCGCAGCTGTGTAACCCGCCCGAAGCTACCGATGTCACGTTCTTGAGACCTGGAACCCTAATTGGCTGAACCTCATCCTTCGTGTCGCTGTTGCCGAGCTGACCGTAGATATTGCGCCCCCAACAAACTGCCGTGCCTCCTCCGGGGGCACTCCCTGCGGGTCGAGCCATTGCGCAAGTGTGATAAGTACCGGTACTGACCAGCGCTAACTCCTCGCAAGTCGTCTCCCCGCACGAGAAAGAGCAACTCGTCCCGCAGACACGACAATTGCAAAGAGTGCTCGCAATCGTCTCACAGGCGTCGAGCGGGCTAGCGTTACAATCTAAGCGCGCGGACGGGCAGGTCTTCACCCTCCAGCCCCCTATGCCGGTACATTCAAACTCGGTGATCCCGTCGTAGGGCTGACCGAACATCAGATCGCCTGGCTTTTCGGGTTGATCGACCGAGCCATTGCAGTCGTTGTCCGCTCCGTCACAGATCTCTTCTCGCCCCGGGTTGATTCGCCCGTTCGTGTCGTCGCAGTCGTTGTTGAGTACTGCGTAGCCCGGCGGGGGGAAATTGCACAGCGTGTCGAGGGGATGTTCGGTACTGCCGTACTGATCACCATCGCGATCTTGGTAGTACGTATGCGCATCACCCGGCGCGCCCGACACTTCGTCGGTCTCGCCGTTGCAGTTGTTGTCCTTGTTGTCGCAAACCTCTATCGCGCCCGGGTGCGTGAAAGCGTCGTCGTCGTGGCAGTCCGTTCCGTGCGCGGTCAGCGGCTGGGGCGTGGAGAGCAACGGCTGATAAAATAGTTTGTTCGCGCAAGCCTCGTCCGTAAAGCCGTCTCCATCCACGTCCCGGACTCCGACCGTGCTGTCCCTGCAGTCTTCGTCGTGCTGTAGAGCGTCGCAGCGTTCCGGGTTGCCGGGGAAGCGGTCACTATCATTGTCGTCGCAGTCAATGCGCGAGTCTTTTGCGCAGCCCTCGACGTAAACGCCGTCGCCGTCGTGGTCTCCGTCGTCGCAGCGACACGTGTCGGTGTCCTCGTTGCAATCACTCGGGTCGCAAGGGCCGTGCTCGGGGCCCATGCACACTTTGACATCCGAATCCGGGGATAAGGTTTTGCAGTATTCGATGCCATTGCAGTAAAGCCCGTCGTTGCATTCGGCATCGTCGAAGCAGCGTCCAGGAATGGGTTGCCCGACGTGGCCGCCCGCGCCCGTGCTGCCAGCGCTCGGCCTGCCGCCCTCCCCGGCCGCGGGATCTTGCGAGCTCCCGCCGCCTTCTCCCGCTGCCTCTGGGCTACCGCTCTCGCCGGCCGCCCCCTCGGGAGTGCCATTGCCCCCCGCGGATGACGCACCTGCTTGGGAGCCAGGCGCCCCGTGACCCGAATCAGCGTCCGCACAACTCAGCGCGCAGACCAAGGCGCTCACCAAGAGCAGCGCGCGAACGAATTCGCGACGCGCGGCGAAGACCTGGCTGGATAGCGAGTTGCTGTTCACGGAGCCTTTGTAACTCCCAATCTTCGAATTGCCCATTTCAGCCTCTGTCACTGACACCAAGCAGGGATTGTTTCCGATTGGCTTTTGTTGACCGCCGCTGCGGGAATAGACGCATAGCCCACGCTCTCTTCGTCGTTCGGGTACAGCACGGCGAGGCCGCTCAAAGGACGCTGCCAGTCGCCTAGACTCGTCATGCGTTCTTCGCGCACGCGCGATACGTGAAATGTCCCCCCGCCATCGCTCGCGGCGTCGACCCACGACAGAAACCAGCCGCCCTTTGGCTGTGTATTGGCGAAGCCCTCGGGTCGGTACAACAGCTGCGGCGCGAAGGTCAGCCCGGCGTTGCCGCTTGATGCCGGTTGGCATACCGGAGACGGATTCGACGTCGAAGCGGAAAGGCAGCTTGCCGCAACGCACGGCTGGTTAGCGGGAGAAAGAACGTTGAAGCACACCTGCGCGTTAGCTCCCCGGCCCGTCCGCCAAGCGATACCCACCTCCTGCTCGTCGTGACCGAGGGCGAGCGCCACCTGATGAGCACCGGGAGTCGCAATCAACCCGAGCGATTCGGCAGGCTGATTCGAGGGATCGGGGGGGACGCTCAGCAGTTGGATGCCGAGTTCTGTCGGAAACGCGACTAGGTATTTTTCTGCTTCCTTCAAAGCCAGCACTGCGGGTGCGGAGCGGCTGGTCGAGGTGCCCAGTTGCGTGGGCTTTCCCCGCCCGTTGAGCCACACCGGGTTGGCGGCGGGCACGCTGAGGCCGAGCGCCTCGACCGGAACCGGAGTGCCGAGGGCATTGGCCGCGTCTGCGGACCGGCCCGTGCCCAACCAAACGAGCAAGGCACCCTTTTCGTTGGCGCCCGTACCGAGCGAGGCAACCGCGGGACGAGTGGCTCCGGATGTTTCGTTCGAGTCGCGGGTCGCTCCCGTGCAGTGTCCGTCGAGATCGACGCCGCCGGCAATGTTGCTCCCCTCTTCGCTCGGCGCGTCTTGGGCCTTGTCTTGCCGCACCTCGAATGGTCGGTCGAAGTCGCTCAGCCCGACGTGGAGTTGCCCGAGCGCGCAACCCAGCGTGTTGATGCTTGCGACGACCAAATGGGATTCATCGGCCGCGAGTGCGACCTCGCTGAAGTTGTAGCTCTCGGTCTCGGCCTGAGAGTCGTAGCGAAGCTCGTTCGGCGATTCACCGCTACCCGCTGGCAGCGTGAGCAACTGACTCGGGCTATCGGCTGTGACTACCGCGACGAAGGTTTGCGCAGCCGCAGAAGCCACCGCGTAGCCAACGACCGCTCGCTCAGTAGCAGCCACAGAGGTCGGCTGCGCAACAGCGGGGAGATCTTCGTCGATCAACCCGTCGCAATCGTCGTCTTCCCCATTGCAGACTTCGTGCCCCTCCTGCCATTTGCACAGACCCGTCTCGAACTCGCACACCGCGGCACCACACGCAGTGGGGCTAGGTCGCAACTCTGTTTCGGCATTCTTGCAGTCGTCCTTGCTGGTACACGGCGTGACTCCGAAATCATCGAGCCCCAGCAAGCTGCAACCGAGCAATGGGACGGCCGTGGCGAACAGCACGCTAGGTCGGCCCAGCAGCGTGCACATCAGAATTTACCCCGAAGGGTTGCACCGAAGCCGCCTGAGGCGGTGAGCGCAACTCCGAGGGAGCGCTGCGCGCTCGGTTCAGGCCGACGGCGGGCGGGGTTACCCGGCTTCGGCCAGTCAGTGATGAAGTACAGCACCGTTGCGGTGGCGCCGAACACGACCGCTGCACCGAAGCCGATGTCCGAGGCCATGGCCAAGTGGCGCGTTTTCTCGGCCTGGTCACTCGTGTCCAAGTGCAGCTCGGCCTGTCGAAGTCCCTGCTGTCGCGCGTTCAACGCCATCAGGCCCGCGCTGGCGCCTGCCACCGTAGCGGCGCTGGTCAGCGCCACGGCAGCCCAGAAGTAACCCGAGGGTGGCCCCGTATACGTCGACAGGGAGTGAAGCTGGAAGCGATCGACTGTTACTTGCCCCGCGTTGAGCTGAACCTCTCGCCGTAGCGACTCGTAGCGTTCGGCGCGAACTTCGACGATGTGGCGCCCCGCGGGCACACGCCATTTGCCCGGCGCCGTTCCGAGACGTCGATCATCGAGCCACACTTCGCCAGCCACCGACGATTCCACGATCAGCGTGGCCAGCAGCGAGCGCAGAGTTGCGACAATGGCGCTGACCTCCTTGCGATCTTCTTCGGTCGGCGGGGCGCGACGCAAATATTCCTCGTACAGCTCGACCGCGACGTCATATCGGAACAGGCGCTCGTTGCAGGCCGCCAGATTGTGCAGCACCCAATACTGCCGCGGGTGCCCGGCCAAGATCTGATAGGCGCGCGTGTATTCGGCGAGCGCGGCCGCATAGTGCCCGGCCGTGAACAACGGCTCGGCCACGGCCGCAACGGCGCGGGCGCGGGCGAGCGGCTGGTCTACTTCATCGCCCGTGTCCGCGGATGGCGCGGGCGACGAAGCCTCGGCGCTCGGGACACTCGCGGCGGGCTCCTCGGCCCCTGCAAGGCGCGTCGGACCGAACGCAAGGCTCGCGGACAAGAGCACGGCCAGCGCGCGCAACGAATGACAGCCTTGCTCGAGGGCGCGCCTACAGCCCATGCTTCAATTGCCTGCTGAAATGCAGCTCATTGGGCGACGAGCGACTGCTCGCAGCGGGAACCGGCGCTGGTGGCGTGCTGCCGGGTACCGACGAGGTAGGCGCTTCGGCCGCAGGCTGAGGCGAAGCCGTGGGCACGTGCATGGGCAGCGAGACTGACGGCTCGAGGTGTGCGCCCCGTAGCGCACTCGCTACCGGCAGCTTGTTCCTTGCAGGCTTCGGAGCGCTGCTATCCGCCGAGGCGGTCGGCAAATCAGGCGGCGGTGGGATCTGCTCAGGGAGCGCGGCGGCGGCGGGCAGCGACTTGGTGTTGCTCGGCAAGACGTGCGCGCTGGATTGCGCTACTGGCGCTTCCTCTTCGCGCGAACGCACGAGAGTACCGACCCAGCCCGTGAGCACACCGACACCCAGCAGGCCCACGCCGAAGCTGAGCCAAGGCGGGCGAGCTCGCGGGAGCTCCGTTCGAATCAGGGAAGACCCGTTACCGGCGAGATTGGCCCAGGCATATTCGGTCATGCGCGAAGCGTCGGCCGTCCCCGGAAGGGTCGCCGCGACCTCGTCGGGGGTCGTTTGCAGACAACGGAGTGCCGATTTGAAAGCGGCACAAGAGCTGAAGCGGGCGTTCGGATCCTTGCTCAGCGCGCACTGCACGATGGCGTCGAGCTCGAAGGACAAGTAGCTCTCGGTGCGGGCGAGGCTCGGCGCAGGCTCGTGACAGATTCGCAAGAAGAGCGCCGGTAGGTTCGGGGCATCGAACGGGGCTCGACCCGTCAAGACGAAGTACAGGATGGCGCCGAGCGCATAGATATCCGCACGGTGATCGCAATCGGAGCGACCTTCGACCTGCTCAGGAGCCATGAACAGCGGCGTGCCGATGGTATCGCCGGTGGCGGTCAACCGCCCACCCTCCGGGTCGTCGAATTTGCAGACGCCGAAGTCGAGCACCTTGACGAAGTCCGGCGCGCCGTCGCGCGTGGTCAGGAAGATGTTTTCTGGCTTGAGATCACGGTGAATGATGCCAGCCGCGTGGATCGCCGACAGGGCGTCACACAGCTGACTCAGGATGTGGATCGCTCGACCGACCGAGAAGCGCTCTTCGAGTGCAACGGCGAAGCCGAGGTCGGCCCCATCCAAGTGCTCCATGACGATGTAGAGCGAGCCGTTTTCCAGCCGCCCCATGTCGAGCACGTCGACGACATGCGAGTTTCCCACCGCGGCGGCGGCTTGCGCCTCTCGGCGAAAGCGCTGCACGCCCGCGGGAGAGACCGCGTGCATGGCCATGGTCTTCAACGCAACTTTGCGACCGATCAGCGAGTGCTGCGCCTCATACACGACTCCCATGGAGCCCTTGCCGATGGCGTGCATGATCCGATAGCGCTCCTCAACGACCTGGCCGATCAGTGGGTCCCTGGGCGCGCTGTACCCTTCAGCGCTGTTCATTGCTCGCGCACGATAGCTCATTGCGCGCGAGAATGCGTGTGCGACTTCGAAGCGCGAATCTGCGAAGACATCGAGTTACCGATGTTTCGGTCTCATGACGAAAGAAATGACTAGAGCGCTGGCGGCCCGCGATCGACTTGGAATTTAGGCCCGTGAGTGGCCCACCGAAACCACGTGGTTCAGCAGACTCCCGCGCCCAGAAACGCCGAGTTTTCGAAACGCAGCCGCCAGTTGGTTGGCCACCGTCCTCGTGGAAGTGCCGCGGTGGGTGGCAATTTCGAGATAGTTTTGCCCCTCCAGCAAGCCGCGCACGACCGCCAGTTCCGCGGGGGGAAGCAGGGGCGAAAGGGCGCCCTCGGGGCGTGCCACACCGACGACGCGAAACATCTGCTCTGACTCGTAAAAACAGGCAAATCGAGCGCACCGATGGCTCGACTCGTCCACTGCCGCAGAAGCCATCACGGCAAGCAGCGGGTTTGCTCGACTCGGCACGCAGTCCATCCCGAACTGCTGCAACGCGGCCTTTGCTTCCTGGGATACGGTCGATGGAGACAAATCGAAATCGAAGGCCAGAGCCTTGATTGACTGGCCAGCGAGCAGATTTTCCAGGATGACGCGCCGGCGCTCACTGAGCCCGCCTGCCCGCGCGCCGGGGAGCAGCGGGGTGAGCAAGAAATAGCAGCGCTCCTCGGTGATGAAGCTGTCTAAGACCTGAGTCTGACCGGTCGTCAATTCTTGCCACACTTGGGCCAAAGCGATCCGACTATTGGTTAGGCGCTCCGCCAGGATGGCCACTTCTCTCCGCTCGGACGTAAACAACTGCTCTTTCATCAGCTGATTTCTCCTCTGCGTGCGAGCCGATCTCGCACGTTGTCGTGACTAAGACGAACGACGAGGGCGCGGCGTGAGGCGAATGAAATGGGACGAAATGTGAGCGTCGCGTGCGCGCGAAACCGCCCGCCGACGCTCCCGCTTGGCGCAGTGGAAAACTTCCGTTGAAAAATGACTATCGATTGACGACACCGAGCAAGCGCTCGTGTCCAGGCTGCGCGTGGCCGGCCAGGCCAATGACCATATCCCTGCGTCGCGGCGCGCGCGATATTGGCGCTGGTCAGTCGTCTCTCGGCGACTCACCGAGCTGCGAGTTTGATTCGAGGAGCGATCATGTACGAAGATTTTGGTGCCGTCGTGACGGGGAGTCGGGTCGAGTTTCGGCTTTTTCTGCCGGACAATGCGGTGGACGCGAGCCAGTACCGGGGTAGCGGTGAGCCTCACATCGCGGAGGTGCGCGTGCGCGGGGACTTTCAAGCTGCGTTGGGAGGTCCGGCGTGGGACTTGGCCAGTGCGCCTTTGTTGGTGAAGGAAGCGCACCCCAACGGTTGGCTCTATCGCTGCTCGATCGCCAAAGATTTGGCGGAGGGCTTTTACGAATACAAATACTTCGTCACGTTCGAGAACGAGACCACGCGCTGGTGCTCGGACCCGTGCGCGAAGTACGGCGGTGGCGAGCAAGAAAATTCGGGCTTCACCATCGGCGGCAACGCCGTCGAAGTCGCGCCGATTGCCCAGCGGCTACCGACCAAGGATCTGGTCATCTACGAGCTGATGATCGATGACTTTACCAGCGAGTACGCCGCGGGCCGCGCGCCAATCGACGCGATTTGGGACAAGCTCGATCACCTGCAGCACCTGGGGGTCAACGCCATCGAGTTCATGCCCTGGACGGCTTGGCCCGGGAGCAACTTCAGTTGGGGTTACGATCCGTTGCAATTTTTCTCCGTCGAGTACCGTTACGTGCACGACTCGAGCGCACCGGCCGACAAGCTGTTTCGGCTGCAGCGCTTGATCAACGAGCTCCATCGTCGGCGCATGCACGTGATCATGGACGGAGTCTTCAATCATGTCAGCGCGGGCAATAATCCGAACCGCGGCTTCGGTTACAAGTGGCTGTATCAAGACCCGGGGGACTCGCCGTACATCGGCGCTTTCGCGAAAGGTGGCTTTTTCGACGAGTTCGACTACCGAAACGGCTGCGTGCAGCAGTTCGTTCGCGACATCTGCGTTTATTGGCTCGATGAGTACGAGCTCGACGGCATTCGCTTCGACTTCACCCTCGGCTTCGATGACCGCAACGACCCAAGCGTCGGCATCACGCGCCTCGTGAGTGACGTGCGAGCTCATCTCGCGAGCCACCACAAAGACAACGTGAGTTTGACCATCGAGCAATTGCCGGACGACCGCTTCCTGGCCATCGACGATTGCAACCGCATCGGCGCGGACGGCTGCTGGTTCGACCGCTTGATGTTCGAATCCTTCGAGTACGCCCGCAACGGCAACATCGATGACCGACTACTGCGCTTGCTGGATACGGGGCTGGATTTTGCTGCGGGAAAAGGCCCCGTCACATACATCGAGAATCACGACCACTCTTCGATCGTGCGAGAGGCCGGCGGGCGCGGGCGTTGGTTCAAGACGCAGCCCGCAGCGATCGCCCTGCTGACTTCGCCCGGTGCTGTCTTGATTCGCAACGGCCAGGAATTCGGCGAAGATTTCTTCTTGCCGGAGGACGGGAACGACCGAGTTCAGCCGCGCCCGCTGCACTGGAATGAGTTCTCGAACGAGAGTGGCGACTTCGTGGGCACCCGCGTGTTCGATTTGTACCGGACGCTGATCCGAATTCGGGCCGAACACCCTTCGCTGCGATCATCCAACTTCTTTCCGTTCCCATTCAACGACCCCGCTGGCTACGGAGTATTCCCCGCGCAAGACGTAGCCGTTTATCATCGCTATGGGGCAACCAGCAGCGGCTTCGAACGCTTCATCGTGGTCATCAACTACTCCGATTTCGACCAGCGGATCGCCATTCCGTTTTCGACGAACGGCAGCTGGAGCGACCTGCTCAACCGCCGCAGCGACCAAGTGAGCAACTTCCGACTGGAGAACCAGCTCATTCCTTCGAACTGGGGTCGCATCTATTTTCAGAAGCAATGAACGTACGACCTGTCGGTTCTGACGGCTCGCTCGGAAGGCCCACGTTGGGTTCGAGATTTTGGGTCGGAGCCCGTGCGCAAACGCGACAGAGTTGTTACTCCCGGGGCGGGCGTGCGCGCGCTAGGGAATGGCCATGCGCAAATTGATCAGTGGAATGCAGATTTCGGTCGATGGCAAAATCGGCGGACCTGATGGCTACGCGGATTGGATCGGCGAATGGTCCGACCACTACGACATCATGCCGCAAGTCGACACCTGCTTACTCGGCGCAGGCATGTACCCCGGCTACGAGCAATACTGGACGGCCATCCACACGCACCCCACCGAGCCCACCCCGATGACCGGCAAGCTGCCGACACCTGCCGAGATCGAATACGCACGCTTCACTGCCCGCACGCCACACTACGTGCTCTCGACCACGCTCAGCGCAGTGCTCTGGCCCCAAACCAGCATCGTCCGCACGCTGGCGGCAGTGACTGCCCTCAAACAGCAGAGCGGCAAAGACATCTACCTCGTGGGTGGAGCTCGAATCGTCGCCAGCCTGCTCGACGCGGGCCTCGTGGATGAACTCCGGCTCGCCGTTCATCCGCTGATCGTCGGCCAAGGTTTGGCGCTGTTCGGCGCTGCCGAGCAGCGTCGCGCGCTCGAACTGCGTGACGTCAAACAGCTCGAAAGCGGGCGCGTCGGCTTGATTTACGCGGTCGGTCACCGCGCGCCATAGTTTCCCACTGCCCGAGCTCGGAACTCCGCGACGCGCAGCGGACGGCCGCGTCCGCCAGTGAATGTCGTCCGCGTTCGAGCAGTTGGGCGCTCGCGCTCCCGCATCGCACCTCACAGGCCGCCCTCGTTCCCGGCGCCTTTCGACTCGCTCTGCGCTTGCAGCGCGGCAGATGGCTCGCTCGGCTCCCTCCCAGATCGCGCGCACACTCCGGCCTCGCCGCCGTGTGTTTCTCCTGCCGCTCTTCTTGCACGCGCCCTTCGCGTTGAGCTGACGTGCCGTTACCGCACGTTCAGCGAGCGCGCGAATGGCCAACCGCGCGCTCGGCGTGTGTCTCCCCCTCACGGCGCGGTGTGCGCGCCCGCTCGGGAAAATCTCAGATTTTTACGACGCGCGTATTCGACCACTTGTCGTGCCAGCCGCTCGGTGGATTGCCGCCGAACAGGAACGAGAACGGTTCGAAGGGGACGAAGCGGGCGAGTGAGCGGCCCAAGATCTGTGCGGCAGAAGGGCGACCGCCGTTGGTGGAGACGACGCGAGTCCCGGTGAGGAACTTGGCAGGTGTGCGGCCGAGTGTTGCTTCGAACAAGAAGTAGTAACCGGGCAGGGCGAGCAGCAATGCGATCGCGCCCACGGTGCCCACGGTGTCCGATTTGAAAAGCGCGAACGGAATCATTGCGGCAATGGCGAAGACCGAGCGCCCAATGCTATCGAGGAAGAAGTTGGCGAGGCGCGTGCCTTGTGAGGCATCCTGCAAACCCAGGTCATACTGCTGGATGGGGGCGGCCGCGTATTCATCAGCACGAGGTGGGGCGTAAGGGGAGACGTCCGGCATGCAGCCGAGAGTACCCGTTTAACGAACCTCTGGCGCCGGCTTTTGAGCGGAGCGATCAGCGCCAATGTAGGCGCCAACGCCGGTGAAGCACGCGAGGGGCTACTGGATGGTTGCTCAGGCCTGGAACTCGGCAAATGCGTCGTTGTTCAGGCCTCGAGTTCAGTGAGTCGTTGTTCAGGCCCTCGAGTTGCGACCGTGAGTCGTTGTTCAGGCCTCGAGTTCGGTGAGTGCGCCGGACCGCTGGATGCCGGCGCTGGCGACGGCCCCGCACCGCACCTGGTTTTCGAGTCTGTTTTCGCACGCCGATCTTTCGTTCCTGGTGGATGACTTGCCGTTCGAGCTCGTCTCCGATGAGTCAGTGTTCGAATTCGAGAAGACCCACACCGCGCCCTCGTGTTCGACGAGAGTGAGCGATTCGCGAGCGCGACGGCCTCGGTTCAGGGTCGCTGCGCGCAGGGCGTCGGCGCGGCATCGCCACGCTGACCGCAGAGTGTCTCCACGCTCGGATCGGGCGCCGGTGTCCCTTGGTCGTCGATCAGCACCGCCGCGGTCGAAAAGCGCACGACGCCCGAGCGGTCGAGTTCGAGGCGTACGACCCAGCCCTGGTGATTTTCTGGGAAATCCAGCAAATCGAACACGAAGTTGCCCAAGCTGTAGAGGATCGGCTTACCGTGATACATCTCCGCGCCTTGCGTCACGTGGGGGTGCGAGCCAATTACGGCGTCGGCGCCCGCGTCGATCAGCAGGCGTGCCAGCTCTCGTTGGTGCGCGCTGGGCGCCCGCTCATTTTCCCAACCCCAATGAAGGAAGGGCAAGATCACGTGCGCACCTGCCCGGCGCGCCGCGGCGATGTCGAGCAGGATTTGCTCTGGTTCGGCCCACGCAACGCCGGGCTGCGTAGCCGATGCTTCGAACGAGCGTGGATGGTAGTCGTCGTAGCCGAGCAGTGCGATTTTGAGGCCGCGCTTGCTGAGCAAGAGTGGCTCATGTGCTGCGGTCGCGTCGTTGCCGCCGCCAAAGTAGGGGATCTGGGTGGCCTGCAGCTGCTGCAGGGTCTCGCGGAAAGCATCGGGCCCGTAGTCGCCGGAGTGGTTGTTGGCGATCGACACGGCATGAAAGTGCTGGCGGAGAGTCGGTAAGGTGCTGGGCGCAGCGCGGAACGTGTACACCTTGTTCACGGCCGCGCCGCCAGTGGCGACCGGACACTCCAAGTTGCCGATCGAGAGATCGACGCCCCGAAACAGCGCCTGTGTCGGCGCGAACGGATCTTGGCCGCGCGCAATGTTCTGACCCGGCGCGGAATCGAGCAAGATATCTCCGACGAAGCTGACCGTGACCGTGCCTTGCTCCGCGCGCGGAGCGCAACCGAGCAGAGCGCCGAACAGCAGCGCGCAGCCGAACCACACAGCGTTGAGCCGCGCTCGAGCGCTCATGGCGAAAGTTCGCACCAGTATTCCAGCTCGCGCTGTTCGGCCGAATAGACCAACTGCCGCCCGGTGAAGCCAAAGCGGTCGCCACTCGGGCTCGTCGAATAGGGCGGCAGGTACTTGGCCTCTTGCAAGAGCACGTCACGGTCTTCGCCGCGAGCGTACGCATAAACGTTCAGCGAGGCAGAGCGCCACGGTTCACGCAAGTACACGACTTTCAGCCGAAAGCGCTCGCCAATCTCTTGCGGTACGACGCGATACGGCTCGCGCGTCGCGGGGAACGACAAGCGCTGCACCTGACCGCCGTAACTGCAAGTGCAGACCACCGCGTGCGTCTTTTGCGTGCAGCCGAGCAGGCCCTGACAAGCGAGCCACACCGCCAGAGCGTGCCGAGCGGCGCGCGTGATCGTCATCGGGAAAGCTTACCCCACGCGATTTCGGGATGTGTCCCTTGCCGCCGTTGGGCGTCACGGTTACGGAAGAGGCGTGGATATTGAAGGTCAACGGCGGTCCAGCAAATTCGAAGATCGTGGCACCGGCCGTGGCGGCGGGGGTGGCGGCGGTGGCTTGCCGCTCAACTTGCTTTCTTCGCTGGTGCGCGTGCTGGGTTTCAAGGGCGTCGCCATCATCGGCGTGATTGGAGCGGCCATTTTCTTCCTGGCTCCGGCCAGCGTGAAGCAAGCGCTACTCAACGCGCTGTCGGGGGGCAGCCAAGGCTCGAGCCAATCGGCGTCGAGTTCGTCCGGAAGCGCTTGCAAGGCCTCCGCCAGCAACGACAAAGCCTGTGATTTCTCGCGCGCCGTGTTGGCCTCCACCGAAGACGTGTGGGCGGCTCAGTTTCAGCAGGGCACGTTGCCCAACTACGGCGTCACCCCGCCGAGCACCTATCCGGACCCCACGCTGGTGGTGTTCAGCAACAGCGTCTCCACCGGCGGCTGCGGCAACGCCACGGCCGACGTGGGCCCGTTCTACTGCCCCGGCGATCGCAAGCTGTACATCGACCCGACTTTTTACGACGTGCTGGAGCAGCGCCTGAAGGCTCCCGGGGATTTCGCGCAGGCCTACGTGATTGCGCACGAAGTCGGGCATCACGTGCAAAACCTGATCGGCGCTACCAGCGTGAAGCCTGCAGGCGAGACGCGGAACCAAGTCTCGGTGCGCGTGGAGCTGCAAGCCGACTGCCTGGCGGGCGTTTGGGGGCACACCGCTCGAGCCTCATTGAAGATCGACGATTCCGACTTGAAAGAGGCCGTCACCGCCGCTCACGCGATCGGTGACGATGCGCTCGGCAACGCCAACTCCAGCGACTACACCCACGGCAGCAGTACGCAGCGCATCCGCTGGTTCCGGCGCGGCTTCGACAGCGGAGATCCGCGCCAATGCGACACCTTCGCCGTTGGCAAGTATACCGAGCTGTAGCCCGCGTTACAGGGTGAATTCCTCGCGCTTGGCGGCGTCATCGCTGGGCGCGCTGATCGCGCCTTCGGCGAAGAGCGCGTTCAGGTTGAGGACCATCTGAGCCACCGTTGGCCAATCCAGCGCTGCGACGGCCGGCACCGGACGGCCAAGCGCGGATTGAATGCGATTGCGTAGCTCGACCGCCGTCAACGAGTCGAGCCCGAGGTGGGTGAATGGCTGATCGGCATCAATTGCAGCGCCCGTGTCGAGCGCGAGCACCGTGCTCAGCTCACGGCGCACGAGAACCGCCAGCTCGACACTGCGAACTTCAGGGCTGAGCGCGGCAAAATCACGAAGGGTGACACTCGCTTGGTCGGTACTGCCATACGCGCGACGGCTCGCTTCGGCGACGAGAGAACGCAAAGCCGGTGGCGGTGGCGCGCCCTGAAGCTGCAGAGTCACGACGTTCCAATCGAACGGAACGACCGATACTTGAGTCGGGTTCTCACGCAAGAGCACACCTAGGGCGCTCAACCCCTCTGCCAGCGCGAGCGCGTTGACGCCACGAGCGGCGGCGCGAGCCACGGTGCCGCCCCGCGCGGCCATGCCTTCTTCCGCCCAGGCGCCCCAGTTGATGCTGGTGGCGGGCAGATCCAGGCCGCGCAAGTAGTGAGCCAAGGCGTCCAAGAACGCGTTGGCAGCAACGTAGTTGCTTTGACCGGGCGAGCCGAGCACCGCTGAAAATGAGGAGAACAACACGAAGAACTCGGGTTTCAGGCCCGACCGCGCGAGGGCCGTGGAGAGCCGCCAAGCGCCGTCCGCCTTTGGGCGCATGACGTTCGCAAAGCGCTCGGGGCTCTGCTTCAACAGCGCGCCGTCGTCGAGCACCGCCGCGCAATGGATGACGCCGCCGAGCGCAGGCAGCTCGCTCGCCAGCCGTTGGACGATCCGCTCCACATCGTCCGCGCTGCTCACGTCGGCGGACACGATTGAAAGCCGCGCGCCCTGCGCTTCCAACCGCGACAGGATCGCGCGCGCCACTTCGTCGGGTTCATGGCGACCCACCAGCAGCAGACTGCGAGCGCCTTCCTGCACCAACCATTCGGCCACTCGCAAGCCGAGTCCGCGCAAGCCACCCGTGATCAGGTAGGTCGCTTCGGCGCGGATCGGAGCCTCGATGGGCCGGGGCGCGACCGCATGACGGAGCACGACGCGGCCGGTGTGCTTGGCCTGAGCCATGTAGCGGAAGGCCTCCGCCGCGCGCTCGTAGTTGAAGCTTCGACAGGGCAAAATCGGCAGCGAACCCGAGTCGATATCCTGCAGCACCCGTGAAAAAATTCGACCGACGACTTCCGGCGTATCGCGCGCGTTGTCGGTGGCATCGACCACGTGGTAGCGGATGCCGCGACCCAAAGCCGCAACGCGTTCGGCCGACCACAGGTCGCGTTTGCCGATTTCGATGAAAAAGCCGCCCTCCGCCACGCAGTCGAAGCTGCGATCGAGCATCGGGCCGGCCAGTGAGTTCAGCACGATGTCGACACCGCGACCGTTGGTGATCCGTAGGACTTCGTCGGCGAAGCTGGTACTGCGCGAATCGAGTGTGTGCTGCACACCGAGCTGCCCGAGCACGGCGCGCTTGGCGGGGCTGCCGGCGGTGGCGAAGATCTCGGCACCGACGCGGTTCGCTAGCGCGATGGCCGCCATGCCCACTCCGCCCGCGCCCGCGTGGATCAGCACCTTGCTACCGCGTTTCATGCCTGCGATCAGGTTGAGGGTGATGTCCGCAGTCAAATATGCCGTGGGGATCGCTGCGCCTTGCTCGAAGCTCAGGCGCGCGGGCAAAGGCGCTGCGAACTCCCAGCGCGTCGTGGCGTGGCTCGCGATCGCCCCCTCTGCCATGGCCACCACGCGGTCACCCACCGCGAACTGGGTCACGCCCTCCCCGATCCGCGTGACCTCCCCCGCGCAGTCGCTGCCAATATGGCGAATCAGGCCGGGGTACAGGCCGAGCGCGTTCAACACGTCTCGAAAGTTGAGCCCGCTGGCGCGCACGCGCAGCTCGATTTCGCCTGGCCCCGGCGCGCGGCGTTGCATCGGGACGAGCGCCAAATTCTGCAGCGTACCGCGCTCACTGATGTCGAGCCGCGTGGGGGCGTCGTCGACGTAGGGCGCGCGTTCGCGGGGCCGGCGGCGTAGACGCGCCACGAAACGCGACCCCTTGCGCAACGCCACTTGTAACTCCTCGGAGTTACCGAGTAACTCATCGAGCAACAGCGAGGCTTCGCTCGGCGCTTCTTCCGGATCCAAATCGAGGTGCGTGACCCGAAGTTCGGCGTGTTCGGCAGCCGCTGCCCGCGCGAGACCGGCGACCGCCGCTTGTTCCAAGCGGATCACCTCGGTGCCGTCGACGACCTGACTGGCGGCCGTGACGAACCAGAGGCGCGGCGCGTTTTCCGCCGCTTCTGCCAACACGGCTTGGAGCAAAAGCAGCGCCGCCGTCGTGCCCAAGCGTTGCTCGGCGCTCGGTACTGTATCGAGCCCGAGCCTGGGCAGGGCGAGGGGCCACAAGCTGACCACGCCGGCAAGCGGGCCACTTTGAGCCGCCAGGGCGAGCGCAGTCTGATAATCTTGGCTTCGCTCGGGATCGAGCGTGATCTCGCCGGGCGCGGCGGCGCCGGGCAGCGTCGCTCGCAGCACGGTCGCACCGCGACGAGCGAGCTCTTGCGCCAACAGCGCGCCGCGCCCCGCGCCTTCGTCGAGGATCAGCCAGGTGCCGCGCTGGGCTGCGCCTTCCGCCGCCGCCAGCACTTGAGCTTCCCAGCCGAGCTCGTACAGCCAATGCGCGACCTGCCCATCCGCGCGCTGGCGCCCGAGTGAGCGAGTCACACGGCGCGCACGCAGGCCGCGCAGGCGAGCCACCGGTTGGCCGGCGAGCGTGTCGATGCGCAAATCGATCAATAGGCTCTCGGCGCCGCTCAGCGAAGGACGCAGCTTAGCGTGCACGCGCAGCTCGCCCGTGGGTCGCGCCAGCCACTCGTAGCGCTCGACTCCCACCGGCAGATACAGGCGCCCGGCGTCGTCTCCCCCCAAACTCGCCGAGGCGACGGCAGACACGTGGATGCAGGCGTCGAGCACGGCCGGATGGATCAAGTAACGTTCGCCCTCCAGCTGAACCGCCGCGTTGGGCTGGATTTCGCCCACCGCCTCGCCATCGCCGCCGCGGGCCTGTTTCAGTGAGCGGAAGGCCGGACCGAACTCGATGCCGACGCTGCTCAAGCGCTGGTACACCTCCTGTGCGTCGATCTCGTTCGGGAGAGTCGCGGCGAGCTCGCCGAGCGCGCGTTCGGGGCGGGGCTCGAGGACCGCGCTGGCCGCGCTGGCCGTCGCGTGGAGGGTCCAAGCGTCGTCTTCGTGCTCTGCCGCACGACTGAACACGCGCACGCGCGCGGCCGCGCCCAAGCTGGGGCGATCGACGATCACCTGCAGCACGCGCGCTTGGCCGTCGGGCACGACCATCGCCTCACCCAGCTCGATCTCCGAAAGCGCGCTGACCGACTCGCCTTCCGCGTCACGCAGCGCAGAAAGCGCGGCCTCGAGATAGGCGGTGAGCGGCATCACCACATCGGAGCCGATGCGATGCTCGTGAAGCCAAACCGGACTACTCGCGTCGACGGTGCGGGTGAAGCTCGCGATCACGCCGGCCATCGACAGCCGCTGACCGAGCAGGTCGTGCGCCGTGGGGCGCGCCACGCTCGGCTGCGCCTTGCGCGCGTAGGGCACCAGGTACGCTTGGCGCTGAAATGGGTAGCTCGGCAAAGCCAGGTTCCGGCGCGCGCTCGGGCTCTGTAGCGCCTGCCAATCGAGCCGCATCCCGCGCGCGTACAAGCGCGCTGCGCTGTCGAGCAGCCGAGCTACGCCGGGCTCTTTGCGGCGCAGCGAAGGTAGCCAATCGACATCGACCGCGTCCGGCAAACATTGCTTGCCCATGCCCAGCAGCGTCGTGCCCGGACCGACCTCGACGTGCGCATCGCAAGCAGCGGCGCGCAAGGCGCTCATGCTGCGCTGAAATTCCACCGCTTGCCGCGCGTGAGTGGCCCAGTAATCGGCCATGCGCGCCCCCCAGCGGTTCCAGTCGAGCGGCTCGCCACTCAAGTTCGAGATCCAGATCGAAGTCGGTCGCTCGTGCCGCACCTGTGCGGCAATCCGCCGGAAGTCTTCGACCATCGGCTCCATCAACGGCGAATGAAAGGCGTGCGAAACGGGCAGCGCTTGGCAGCGCAACCCCTGCGCTTGCAAGCGCGCCGAGAGCTCGGAGACGACGGCACCCGCGCCCGAGATCACCAGCGTGTCGGGCGTGTTGAGCGCAGCGATCGAAACCTGGGCGGAGTGCGCGGCGCATTCGCGGCGCACCAACTCGGGGTCTCCCTGCACCGACACCATGGCCCCGCCCGCCGGCAGCGCCTGCATCAAACGCCCGCGTGCGGCGATCAGCCGAGCACCGTCCTCGATGCTGAATACGCCCGCCACGGCGGCCGCGGCAAATTCACCGACGCTGTGTCCGAGCACCACCGTGGGCTCGATCCCGAAGCTGCGCCAGAGCGCGGCCAGCGAGACTTCCAGAGCGTACAGGGCGGGCTGCGTGAACGCCGTCTGGTCGAGCGCGCGGTCGGCTTCGTCGAACATCACTCGACGCAGCGGGCGCCCGATCAGCGGGTCCAAGACTGCGGCGCAACGGTCGAGCGTTGCGCGAAAGACGGGCTCGGCCGCATCCAGGGCGCGCCCCATCCCCGCGTACTGCGCGCCCTGACCGGTGAACAGAAATGCGACTCGCATGCGACCGCTGGCCGCCACGTGGTTTTGGACCATGCCCGGCTGGCCCTCGGCAATCGCCGCCAATTGTTGAATCATGCTGGGTCGATCGGGCGCGAGCGCGACGGCGCGTAGATTCAGATGCGAACGCCCCAGCGCAGCCGTGGCGCACACATCCGAAAGCGCTTGCTCTGGATGGTGCTGTAAGTGCTCGGCATAGAGCGTTGCCAAGCGCTTCAGCGCGGCGTCACTGCGCGCGGAGAGCGGCAGCAGAAATAGGCTGCGCTCGGACTCACCAACAGCGGCTCGAGCAGGCGCTTCCGGCGCTTGCTCTACCAACAAGTGGGCATTCATGCCGCTGAAGCCAAAGGCGCTGACGCCTGCAATGCGGCGCCCACTGGCCGGCGACCACTCGTGCAGCGAAGTACTGACGCGCAGCGGCAGCTCGTGCCACGGGATCGCGGGCGTCAGCTGCTTCACGTGCAAGCTGGCCGGGATTTGCCGATGTTGCAAAGCGAGCGTCAGCTTGATCAGGCTGGTCACGCCCGAGGCCGCTTCGAGATGACCGATGTTGGACTTCACCGAGGCGATCTCGAGCGGCTGATCCGGCGAGCGCCCAACGCCGTAAACGGCGGCCAACGCTTCGACTTCGATCGGATCACCGAGTGAGGTGCCGGTGCCGTGCGCCTCGACGTAACTCACGTCGCTCGGTTTCAGCCGCGCGGCGCTCAGCGCGTGGCGCACGACCTCCTGCTGAGCCAAACCGTTGGGCACGGTGAGCCCGCTGGAGCGGCCATCTTGGTTGATCGCAGAGCCGGCGATCACCGCCAAAATGCGGCGCTGATTGGCCAGCGCATCGGACAGGCGCTCCAGCACCAGCACGCCGCAGCCCTCACCGCGTACGAAGCCATTTGCGGAGGCATCGAAGGTCTTGCAGCGCCCGTCGGGGGAGAGCATCCCCCATTTCGAAATCAACACGAAGGGATCGGGCGACAGCATCAGGTTGACGCCGCCTGCCAGCGCCAAATTGCTCTCGCGATTGCGTAGGCTCTGGCACGCCGTGTGAATCGCCACCAGCGACGATGAGCAGGCGGTGTCGATGGCCATGCACGGACCACGGAAATCGAACGTAAACGAGATCCGACCCGCCGCGGCATTGAGCGCCGTCCCGGTCGCCAGGTAGATATCGCTGCGCGCGGCATCGTTGACATCGACCCGCGCCGAATAATCGATCGACGTGATGCCGATGAACACACCGGTCAGGCTGCCATCCAGCTTATCGGCCGGGATTGCGGCGTGCTCCAGCGCTTCCCAACAGGATTCGAGCAACAAGCGCTGTTGAGGGTCGAGCCCACGCGCCTCGCGCGGCGACATGCCGAAGAACGCGGGATCGAATTGCTCGACTCCGTTCAAAAACGAACCGGCTTTGGTGCGCGCCTTGCCCAACGCCTCGGGGCGAGGATCGTAGTACGCCTCCACGTCCCAGCGATCGGGCGGAACCTCACGCACGGTATCGCGGCCCTCACTGAGCAGCTGCCAGAACGCCTCTGGCGTGTTGCTGTCACCAGGCAAACGACAAGCCATGCCGACGATCGCAATCGGTTCGTGCTTGGCGTCCTCGGCCGCTGCCACGCGCGCCTGCAGCCGCTCGATCGCGAGCAGCGAATTTTGCAGCATGCTGCGGCGATCGGGCGGCGGCGCGGGGGATGTGGAGTCGGACATTGGTTGGGGATTCTCCGCCGATCCGGCCGGGTTCTTCGGGTGACTCATTGCGCCTGCTCCAGGCGCGCGAGCAAGCGAGCCTCGAGCTCGTCGTCCGTGAGGCTGTCGAGGTCGCCTTCGGCGAACTCGGGCCGTGAGGGGACAGTGAGCGGCGCGCCGACCACTGGTTCTGGGGTCTGTACGAGCGCAGTTTGTGAGTCGAGGTACGCGGCCAGCGCGGCCACGTTCGGATAGTTGAAGGTCAAGGTCGACGGCAGGCCGCGCCCCACACCGCGCTCCAGACGTCGCTTCAACTCGACGGCCATCAGCGAGTCCATGCCGAGGTCGAACAGGCCGGTGGTCACGGGCACCGCCGAAGCCGGGCTAGTGCCGAGCACCGCCGCTGCTTCCGTTTGCACGAAATCGAGCAAGACGTCGCGCCTGGCCGTGGGCGCCGCGGCGAGGCGCGACAAGAGCTCGTTGTCACCACTTTCGCGCTCGGGCTCGCGCGCATCCTGCGCCGGCGCACCGAGCTCGGCGAGTAGTGAGCGAACGTGGCGAGCCTCGAGCATCGGCTTTAGGATCGACCAATCGATGCGCGCGACCATCGCGTTCGACTGCGGCGCGCCCAAGAGCCGGCCCAGTGCAGCGAGCGCCTCGGATGCCGGCATCGGCACGAGCCCGCTCTCGAGGTAGCGGCGCTGCGCGTCCTGGGAGGCCAAGCGCATTACCTCCCAGGTTCCCCAATTGATCGATAGCACCCGACGCGCGGGGCGATCGTGAGCCACTGCGAACGAGTCCAAAAAGGTGTTCGCCGCCGCGTAGTGCGCCAAATTAGTGGCGCCAAGCAACGCCGTGGTGGACGAAAACAAGACCAAAAACTCGATCGGCGAAGCGCGCGTCAAGCGCTCGAGAAGCGCGGTGCCCGCGAACTTGGGGCGGAACGTCGCGCTGAGGCTGTGTGCGCTGAGCTCGCTCACGGGCGCCGCGCTGATCTCGGCTGCGGCGTGGATCACGCCGCGCAACGGAGGCGCGTCGGCGCGCAGGCGTTCCAGCTGCCGCTGCAGGCTGACTTCATCGGCGACGTCCCCCGAAAGTGGGTAAATTTTGGCGCCCGCTGCCTCGAGCGCGCGCACTTCGGGCTGCTCCGCCGGCATCTGCCGTCCGAGCAATGCAACGTGCCGCACGCCCTGCTCGACCAGCCAACGCGCCACGCACAGACCCAATCCGCCGAACCCGCCCGTGATCAATACCGTGCCCTCGCTCGGCAGGCGCAGCGCGGCCGCCGCTGGAGCCGGCTTCTTGCGCAGCCGCGCTGCAAAGCGCTGACCTTCCCGCCACGCGGTTTGGTCTTCATCGTCGGCGGCGTGCAGCGCAGCCGCCAGCGCGCTGGCGGCTGCGTGATCGTCGGCGCTCGGCAAATCGATCAATCCGCCGTAAGCGAGCGGCTGTTCGAGCGCGAAGACGCGCCCCAGCCCCCACAGCGGCGCTTGCAGCGCGCCCTGCGCCGAGATGGCCGACGGTCCTTGAGCGCCGCGCGTGACCAGCCAAACCCGTCGCTGTTCCCGGCTTGCTCGCTGCAACCAGCGCAGCGGAGCGGTTCCCGCCAAGCGCTCGGCATCCGCCCAAGTCGACGGCTCGTCGGGGACTCGTTCCGTCAGCTCGGTCGCGCCCAAATAAACGATCGCGGCGCCTTCAGCGAGCGCCGAATCCGAGGCCTCGACCGACACGCGTTGCACCTCGTCGCCGCGCACCGACAATTGCGCAGAAACAGCCGAAGCCAAGGACTCCGAACCACCGACGAGCAGCAGCGGGCGACGCGCCAGCGGGCCACGTGCCACAATCAGCGCGTGCTTGGCAGCGGAGCGGATCGGAGTATCCGCAGCAGGCAGCGCGATCGATTCCGTGAAGCCCTGTTGCTGCAAGAGCACGTGCCAGGCCTGCTGGTCGATCAGCGGGTAGCGCGCTCGCAGCGCGCTGTCGCTGAAACGCCACCAGCCATCGGTCAGACCGAAGGTCAGATCGACCCAGCGCTCGGGTGCCATCCCTTCGAGCAGCAGCAGCATGCCGACGGGCGCCAGCAGCCAGCGCACGTGGCGCAGCGTCTGACTCAAATCTGCCGTCGCGTGCAGCACGTTGGCGGCGATCACCACATCATAGCGGCCAGCTTCGAAGCCTTGCTCGTTGGGCGGGCGCTCGATGTCGAGCAGGCGGCGCTGCACCGTTGGATAGTCTGCAAACTGCTGGCCTGCCCGATCTAGAAAGACTGGGGAGATGTCCGTAAAAGTGTATTCGAAGCGCCCTGCGGGGAGCGCCGGTAAGACGAACGTGGTGGTGCCGCCCGTGCCCGCGCCGATCTCGAGGATGCGAAGCTTGGCTTCGACCGGGACGCTGGCTAGCGCGCCGAGCAGGGCTTCCACCAAGAGCCCATTATAGGTGCGCGCAAACGCCGACTCTACGTAGAGCGCCCGCGCCTCGGCAAAGGATCCACCGGGGAACAGCAGTTGCACCGGATCCTGCTGCCCGCGCAAGACCGTAGCCAGTGCCGGACCGCAGCGATTCAAGACCGCGAGCTCGGCCGCTTGCGGATCGCGAGCGATCGCGGATCCGACGCTTGGTAGGGCGTTCGCCGGCAAGCGTTGCACGACCTCGAAGCTACTCCCGTGAACGCGCAGCAGACCGTCCTCCACCAGCAGCTCGAGCAAACGAGCAAAGAGTCGTCGGCAGCGCGGGACGGTGCCGAGGCGTTGCCCCTCTTGCTCTGCCTGGAACTGCCGCCCCACCCTGTCGTCGAAGCCGAGCTCTCGGAATGCGCTGATCACGTACGCTCCGCTCAGGCGATCGAGCGCGTGCGACAGCGGCTCGTAGCTCGCCAGATCGTGCTCGGCGGCCAGCGCGGGGAAGCGCGCGCTGAGCGCCGCGTGCAGCGCGCGCGGTGCTCTCAAACTCTGGGCCGCCCGCACCGCGAGCGGCGCTTTCGGCCACTCGACCGCATAGAACAGGTCGGAAGCGAGACCTGCCGCGCGCGCGAGCGACTCGCGTGGCGCTCGCCGCAGACGAACGCCCGTGATCGCGCCCAGCGCTCGGCCGTCGAGGGCGCGCAAGGTCACGCTGCCGTGCCGTTCGGCTGATTCCAGCTCGGTGCTGGGGGCGATCTGCGCCTGGCACCACAAGCGCTCCGGGAGCGGCTCGCTGAGCTCGATGCCAGTGATGGCCGACAACAGATAGGTGCTGCCGTCGTTCGGTGTCGAGCCGAGCGCGAGGCCGACGGACTGCAGTGCGCCATCGAGCAGCGCCGGGTGCGTCCAAGCGACGCGGTCAGCGCCGCAGCCGGGTGGCAACGCGATCAGTGCCAGGGCTTCGCCGTTCGCGCACTGGGCTTCGAGTACGCTGCGAAACGACGCACCGAGTTCGATGCCCAACGCGCTCAAGCGAGCGTAGTAGTCTTGGCCGCTTTCAGCGCGCCCGAGCTTGGCTTGCCAGGCCGAAAGAGTCTCCAACGGCGCAATCGCGGGCGCAGCGCGCTCCAGCAAACGGCCGGTGGCGTGCAGCTGCCATTCACTCTCGCTGTCCTCGACGCGGCGGCTGTAAATCGCAAACGCGTGTGCGCCCGCGCCTTCGTCGGAGAGTTGCGTTTGCACGATGCGCCCTGCATCGGTCAGGATCAGCGGCGCGCGGATCGTGAACTGTTCGACACGGCGCGTTGCTTTGCCGGCCGCGCTGCGGGCTGCGGTCTGCGCCAGCTCGAGGAACACGGGGCCGGCTACCAGCACCGAACCGTACACGCGGTGCTCTGCCAAGCAGGGCAGCGTGGTCGGCATCAAATTCAGTTCGAAGGTGGGCACGGCCGTCGCTAGGCGTTGGCCCAGTAGCGGCCACTCGCTGTGCACGGCGGCACGCCGCGCAGGCTCGGCGGGAGAGCTCAACCAGAAGGTCTGGCGCTCGAATGGGTAGCTCGGAAGAGCTAGCGGAGCGCTCCGGTAGGGGCCGGCGACGGCCTGCCAGTCGATGCTCGCGCCGGACAGGTACAACTGAGCGAGCGAGCTCATCAGCTCACTCCAGTCGTCCTTACCGCGACGCAGCGAGCCGAGCAGCTGCGCGGTTCCTGCCGTTAACGAACGCTCGGCGAGTGCGATCAACGTCGGGTGCGGACCCACTTCGAGGAAGACTCGGAAGCCGTCACGATGCAGCGCCGTGATGCCGTCTGCGAAGCGCACGGCTTCACGCAAGTGACGACGCCAGTACAGCGCGTCAGGCGCTGCCCCGGGCAGAGTGGTGCCACCGGTCACGTTCCAGGCGACGGGAATGCGCGGCGGCTTCATGGGGATTCGCCGCGCGCAGGCCTCCATGGCGTCGAGCGCGCCGTCCACCAACGGCGAGTGCGCCGCCAGCGAGACGAATAGCCGGTGCCCTTCGACCTGACGCTGCGCGAGCACTGCGAGCACCGCATCGACCGCGCTCGCCTCACCGGAGATGACCACGCTATCGGCAGCGTTGATGGCGGCGATCGCGACGCGATCGGTGAGCGTCCCGATCGCCCGGGTCACTTCTTCCGCACTGGTGAAAACTGCGGCCATGACGCCGCCTTTGGGCAACGCCTGCATCAGTCGACCGCGTTCGGCGACCAGCTCCAGCCCCTGCTCGAAGCTGAACACGGACGCGACGCACGCCGCCACGTACTCACCGAGTGAATGCCCAATCACCGCCTTGGGCTCGATCCCCCAAGAGCGCCAGAGCTGGGCCAAGCCATACTCGACGGCAAACAGCGCGGGTTGCGCCCACTCGGTCTCGTGCACGGCGGCCCCGGAGGCTTCGTCGAAGAGCACTGCCAATAGACCTCGGCCCGCGGCGTCGACCGGCAAGATCGCGGCCGCGCGCTCGATTACCTCGCGAAATACCGGTGCCGACTCGTACAAGGTTCGCGCCATGCCGGGGTATTGCGAACCCTGACCCGTGAACACGAACACCACCTCGGGCTCTGCGCCGGGCGGGCAGAGCCCGGTCGAGAGCGTGCTGTGCGTCTCACCCTGCGCCAGCGCGGCGAGCGCGGCTCGGACCTGTTCGCCATCTCCGCCGACGATCGCGGCGCGTTGACTGAAATGGGAACGCCCAGCGCCGGCCGCGTACGCGAGGTCGCCGAGCGGCGGGTTGTCGAGCGCGGCGTACTCTTGCGCGAGCCGAGCCAAGGCGGTCGGCGTGCGCGCAGACAAGGGCAGGCAATGAGTGGAACGTTCACGACCAGGTGCTCGAGTCGGCGGCTGAGCCTCTTCGAGCACGACGTGAGCATTGGTGCCGCTGAACCCAAAGGAGCTGATCCCTGCCCGACGCGGCCGTGGGCCACGCGGCCAAGCGCGCGCGCTGGCGGTCACCGCGAGCGGGAAATCTGCCCACGGAATGTGGGGGCTCGGCTGATTGAAATGCAAATGAGCTGGAATCGACTCGTGCTGCAGCGCCAAAATCACTTTGATTATTCCGGCGATGCCCGCGGCCGATTCGAGATGGCCGATGTTCGTCTTGACCGAACCGACCAACAACGGCTCAGACTGCGCGCGCCCCTGGGCCAAAGCGTTGGCCAACGCGCGGATCTCGATCGGATCGCCCAGTGATGTCCCGGTGCCGTGCGCTTCCACGTAGTCGATTGACGCGGCTTCGACGCCAGCATCGGTGAGCGCGGCGGCGATCACCGCTTCTTGGGCGGGGCCGTTGGGTACCGTGAGGCCTCCGCTACGGCCGTCCTGGTTCAGCGCGCTGCCGCGGATCACCGCGAGTACGCGATCGCCCGATGCGTGCGCGTCGGCCAGGCGTTTCAGGACCAGCACCCCGCACCCTTCGCCGCGCGCGAAACCGTCCGCGTTGGCCGAAAATGTTTTGCAGCGTCCGTCGGGCGCCAACATGTGCGCACGGCTGAGCGCGATGCTGATCTCGGGTGAGCAAATCACGTTCACGCCGGCCGCCAAGGCCAGGCTGGATTCGCCCGAGCGAAGGCTCTGGACCGCTACGTGCAGCGCCGCCAAGGACGACGAGCAAGCGGTATCGATCGACAGAGCGGGCCCCTGCAAGCCGAGGCAATAGGCGATCCGACCAGCCGCCACGCTGTGCGCGTTGCCCGAGGCCAGGTACGCATCGATGTTCAGTTCGCCGCGGTGCAGCAAGCGCACGTAGTGATCGGAGTTGCATACGCCAACGAACACGCCGGTGGCCGAACCGGTCAGCGACCCGGGCGCGATACCAGCGTGCTCGAGCGCATGCCAGGCGACCTCGAGCAGCAGCCGCTGTTGCGGATCCATCGACTGTGCTTCGCGCGTGGCAATGCCGAAAAAGGCCGGATCAAACTCGCTAATCTGGGCCAAAAAGCCGCCATTGCGCACCGCCATGCGCCCGGGCGCGTCTGGATCGGCGTCGTAGTAAGCGTCGATCGACCAACGGTCGGCGGGAACTTCGCTGATGGCGTCGCGGCCTTCACTGAGCAAGCTCCAGAACGCCTCAGGGTCGTCGGCGCCTGGGAAACGACACGCCATGCCGACCACGGCAATCGGTTCATGAGCGCGCCGATTGGCTGCCTCGAGCTGCTCTTCCAGCTCCAGCGCGAGCAAGGCCAGCCGCTTGGGCGACAACTGATGGATTCGATCGGCTAGACTGCTCATACTCGTCATTTCCCTGCGGAGCGCTGTGCCAAAAGGCGATCGACCTCGGCGTCCGAAAGGTCGTCGATGCGATCCATCACGTTCAGCACTCGGTCCGCCTCGCTTGCTCCACGCGCCGCGGGCGACGGAGACCGCGGTATGGAATCGTCGGTCAACTGGGCTACGAAGTACGCGGTCAGCGCTTGCAAGGTTGGATAGTCGAAGAGCAGCGTCGCCGACAGAGGCAGGCCGCTCGCCGCAGCGAGCACGTTGCGCAGCTCGACCGCCATCAGCGAATCGAGACCGAGTTCGTTCAGCGGCTGCCGCGGATCGATCACCTCCCCCGCCGGCAACGCCAGGATGCGCGCGGCCTGCTCGCGGAGGTGCGTCGAGATCAGCCGAGCGTGCAGGTGCGCGGGAGCGGCCGACAAGGCATCGACCAGCGTAGGCGCGCCTTTGGTCGACAGCGGCTTCGCGCGCGCGTCGCTCACGGCGTTCGCCCGAGCGCGCGGCGCCACCTGCTGAAAGAACCGCGGGGGCGAATCGGTTGGCCAATTGCTGGTGAAACGCGGCCAATCCATGGGTGAGACCGTGACTTGAGTGGCATCCTCGAGCAGTAAGCGCTCCAGCGCTTCCAGACCGAGGGCCGGCTCGATCACGCCGACGCCGCGCTCACCGGTGTTGCCCGCAACGCCCAGCCGAACAGCGGCTCCGGTTTCCGCCCACACGCCCCAGTTGATGCTCAGCCCCGGCCTCCCCTCGGCACGGCGACGGTGAGCGAGCAGATCCAGGTAGCTGTTGGCGGCCGCGTGATTGGCTTGGCCGCGCGAGCCGAGCACGGCCGCCAGCGACGAAAACAAGACGAAGAAATCGAGCGACCGCTCACGCGTCAGGCGATCCAAGTGATGGGCGCCGAACACTTTCGGCGCAAACACGGTTTCGAAGCGCGACCAGCTCTGTTGCAGCAAACCGCCGTCATCGAGCACGCCCGCTGCGTGCAGCACGCCGCGCAGGTTTGGACCGGCGTCATTCAGCGCGGCCGAGACGTCCGCCTCGCGCGCGACATCGCCCTGGCTGATGGTGATCCGAGCCCCGAGCGAGCGCATCGCCTCGATCGCTGCTCGAGCTTCGACGCTCGGCTCGCGGCGGCCCATCAACACTACTGAGCGCGCGCCGCGCTCGACCATCCAGCGCGCGCAGAGCAGGCCGAGCCCCGTCAGACCGCCGGTCACTAGGTACGACCCGGCCGCGTCCATGAGCGAGCGCGGCACGTGCGAAACCAGGACTTTACCGGTGTGTTTGGCCTGCGCCATGAACCGAAACGCGTCGCTCACTTGGCCGATGTCGAAGACGCGCCGAGGCAGCGCGGGCAGCGAGCCGCTGGCCACGTCTGCGATCACTTGCGCGAGCAAGTCGACAATCAGTTCGGGCGTCTGACGCGCCTCGACGCTCCAGTCGATGACGTGGTACTCGAGCTGCTTACCCGTGGCCGCCATTCGCTCGGGTGCCCAGCCGCTCTTGCCGATTTCCAAGAAGCGCCCACCATTCCCGAGCGCGTCGACACTCGCGGCGATGAAATCGCCAGCCAGTGAATTCAGCACGATGTCGACGCCGCGCCCCTCGGTCAGCTTTGCGATCTCGGCGGCGAAAGACAGCTCGCGCGAACTGAACACGTGCTCGACGCCGAGCGAGCGCAGGTAGGTTCGCTTGTCCGCGCTGCCCGCGGTAGCGAACACTTGCGCGCCCGCGCGCAACGCCAGATGTACCGCCGCCAAGCCAACGCCGCCCGCGGCCGCATGAATCAGCACGCGCTCACCGGCCGCGAGCCGACCGATCCGCTGCAAAGCGAAGGCCGCCGTGAGATACGCGATCGGCAACGACACGGCTTGCTCCGGCGGCAAGCTCGCGGGCCGTCGGAGCAAGAAATCGGCCGAGCCAATCGCGTAGTTGGCGAGGCTACCGGAAAGCAGACCGACCACTTCGTCCCCCAGCGCCAGGTGCGACACCTGACTGCCGAGCGCAGTCACCGTACCCACGCATTCATTGCCGAGTGGACCCGGATCCCCGGGATACATGCCGAGCACATTGAGCACATCCCGAAAATTGAGCGCAGTGGCTTCCACTCGCAGCTCGACCTCGTGGGGCCCCGGTGCACGGCGCTCGCTCGCGCCGAACTCGAGCCGATCGATGGCGCCGCGGCTCGTCACTTGCACCCGATAGCGCGCCGGGCGCTCGCCGCCGTGCGGCGGGCTGCCCGCATAGTCGACGAGTCGAGCCACGCAGCGCTGCCCGTCGCGATAAGCGACCTGAGTCTCGGCGCTGCCATGCAAGATTTCGGCACTCAAGCCCGCCAGGGACGCGGCCGAATCGTCGATGTCGATGCAGCGAGCCAGAAGCTCGGGATGTTCGAGCGCGACGACGCGGGCCACGCCCCACAGCGGGGCTTGCGCTGGCTCCGGGGCAACCCCGCCGAGCGCTTGCGCTCTACGAGTCACGATCGTCAATGGCACGGAGCTGCCGTCTTCGGTCAGCCGTTGCACGACGCGCAGCAGCCCGCCGCACAGCCGCTCCTCGACTTGGCGCAGCGCAGCGACGCTCTCGGGATTTTGCACGGCCTCGTCGAGTGCGTCGAGGTAGATCACGCCGCGGGCGCGGCTCGGTTGGTCGGACGCGAGCCAGTCAGCCAGCGAAGGCGAAATGCTGCAGGCGTGCCCCGCCGAGACCAACTGCGCAGCCAGCCCCGCGGCGACCGCGCCCTCACCGATGATGCGAAAAGCTGCCGGCCCGTTCGATTCGGCCCGCAACTCTGCGCGCCGCGCCAACAGCACGGACTCGACGGCAAGCACGCCACGTTGCTCGCCACTCGGGACCGTGGCCAGGTCATCGAAGCCGGCGCCGCCCAAAAACGTGCGCCAAGCCTGCCGATCGAGCAGTGGATAGCTCGGGCGCAGGTCGCGATCCACGAATCGCCACCAGCCATCGGTCAGACCGAAGGTGAGATCGATCCAACGTTGGGGGATCAGCATCTCCAGCAGAACCAAGAGCCCACCGGGGGCCAGCAATGAATGCACGTGTCGGAATGTCTCGGCCAGATCCCGCGTCGCGTGCAGCACGTTCGCCGCGATGATCACGTCGAAGTGTTGCTCGGCGAAGCCTTGCGTGGCGGGGTCGCGCTCGATATCCAAGGGTTGCACGCGAAAGAACGGCAGGCTGCCGAACTTCTGGCTGGCGCGCGCCGTGAAGGCCGGAGACACGTCGCTGAAAACGTACTCCGTGCGTTCGGGATCGAGCACTGGAATGACGAAAGCCGTGGTCGACGCGGTGCCTCCGCCGATCTCCAGGAGACGCGTCCTACGCCCGGGCGGCGCCTGCTCGAGCGCACTGGCGAGCGTGTCCGCGAGCAAGCCGTTGAAGGCGCGGGCCGCGGGTGACACCCGATACAGGTTTTCTGCGAGCTGCGAGGAGCCATCCGGAAACAGCAGCGCCAGAGGGTCGACGCGACCACGCAGGACTCCAGCCAATTGCGGGCCGCAGCGGCGCAGTAACGCGAGCTCCGCTTGCAAGGGCACACCGTAGTGCGTCTCCAGCGTCGTCAGCCAGTCGAGCGTGTCCTCGCGTTCCGGCGCGCGAGTGACCAACCAGTGGCGATCCTCTCGCCGTAGGAGGCCATCTTCTTGCAGGATTTCCAACAGCCGAGTGAACAGCTGGCGTTGCGCGGGCACCACCCCGCAGCGCTCAGCGAGTTCGCTTTCGAGCAACAGGTTGCCTGGCCGTAAGGGAACTTCCAGCGCGAGCAGCGCCTCGACCACGAACGCGCCGCTCAACGCCTCGAGCTGCGGCAAGGCCTCGTCGAAGGCACGCAGACCATGGACTCGAACGGCTTCCGGGATGCGCAAATTGGCTGCTGCCTCGACCTGAGAAAGCGGCGGCAACCAGCCGCTGGTCAGAGACGGTGCCGGCTGCCATTCGACCGAGTACAGAGCTCCTTGCACGAGCGGCGAGCGGCGCCGGGCGCCCGCCGACGCGCGTTTGAGGCGCAGCCCTTCGAGCTGGGCCACGACGCGACCGGAATCATCCCTCAGGGTGATGTCGGCGACTTTGACCTCGTCACTCGACTCCGCGCTGCGGCAGCGCGCGTGCGCCCACGAAGCCACGCCTGCGTCGGCGAAGATTCGCGCTCGGTCGATCGCAAACGGCAAGTACGAGGCCGAGTTCGAACTGGGGCTCAACAGCGCGACGCCTAGGGTCTGAATTGCCAGGTCGAGCAAGATGGGGTGCACGCGATACCGGGCGGAGGCGAGATCCGCCGGCAGGTGCAGCAAAGCATAGGCTTCGCCGACGCCGCGCTGGGCTGCGCTCAGGCCCTGAAAGGCGGGTCCCAACTCCAACCCCGCCACGCGCAGCTGCTGGTAGAACGCGTTGCTGTCTACGGGCTCCGAGCAGCGGGCCTCGATCTCGGCGCGCGACTCGATCTCGAGCGGCTCGGAGTCAGCCCGCTCGAGCCGCGCCTCGGCATGCAACTGCCAGTTCGGCTCGGGGTCGGTGCCCGACGAAGGCGCGCTGAACAGTCGGAAGCTCGCCGTCCCATCCGCTTCGGCGTTCACGACCGCCTGCACCAGCGTGCCTCGCGACTCATCGACGACCAATGTCTGGAGCAGCGACAGCCCTCGGATGAGGTGCGCGCCCAGTCCGAAATGCGCGCTTGCTGCCGCCGAGGCGATCTCGACGAACGCCGCCCCGGGCAGGATCAAAGAGCCGTGCACGCGGTGCTCGAGCAACCAGGGCGTTTCGCGGCCGAGCGCGCCCTCGAGCACGAGCGCGCCGCCGCCCGCGACGCGCAAACGCTGGCTCAGGAGCGGGTGGGCCGCGCGCGCCGCGATCGGGCGTGCCAGGGGCGGCACGGCATCCGGCCAAAGCCGCTCGCGTTCGAACGGGTAAGTGGGCAATGCGATCGGCTGCGGCGCGGGCACGGGGTCGAGCGCGCGCGAATTCAAGCGCGCACCCGCGACGAACAAGCGCGCGCTGCTCTCCAGCACACGCGTCCAATCGCTTTGACCGCTGCGCAGCGAGGGCAGAAAGAGCAGCGCCGGATCGCTCAAATTGCGAGCCGCCATGCCGAGCAAGGTCGGCTGAGGGCCGGCTTCCAGAAATGCGGTGACGCCCAAAGCGGCGAGAGTAGCGATGCCTTCGGCGAAGCGCACCGGCGCAAGCACGTGGCGCAACCAATATTCGGGGTTCGTGAGCTCCCCGCCCGTCGCTACGCGACCCGTTACGTTCGAGATGACCGAGATCCGCGGGGAGTGGTAGCTGACCGAACGCGCGACGCTTTCGAATTCGGCGAGCATCGGCGCCATCAGCGGCGAGTGAAAGGCGTGCGAGACCGCGAGCGGCTTTGCACGGAAGCCCTCGGCCTCGAGCTCGGTCAACACTGCCTGCAGCGCTTCACGGTCACCCGAGATCACCGTGTGCGTCGGATCGTTCACCGCGGCCACGGCTAGCCGCGAGGCGTGAGCCGCCACGGCACGCGCCACGCGCGGCTCGGGACAGAAGACGCTCGCCATCGCGCCATTGTCCGGCAATTGCTGCATCAAACGGCCACGCGCGGCCACCAAGCGCAGCCCGTCTTCGAGCGAGAAAACGCCGGCCAAACAGGCCGCGACGAACTCGCCCAAGCTGTGACCAATCAGCGCATGCGGCTGGACGCCGAGCGAGAGCCACAGCTTGCCGAGCGCGTAGTCGATGGCAAAAAGGGCAGGCTGCGTGTACGCGGTCTGATCGAGCAGCGACGTTTCGCCGACGGCAGGGTACAGCAGCGACAGCAGCGAGCGATCGAGCCAGGGGCGAAGCAGCGCGTCGCACTGCTCGAGCTCGTGCCGAAAGCCAGGCTGCATTTCGAACAACTCGCGCGCCATGCCCGGGTACTGTGCGCCCTGACCCGTGAACAGCATCCCGATGCGCAGGGGCTCGCCGCTGGCGACGCGTCCCCGATGCACGAAAGGCGTAGCTGCGTCAGCCGCGACGGTTTCCAAGAGCGCCGTCAACGCAGCGCGATCGGTAGCGATGAATGCGGCGCGCTCGGTCAACTGCGCGCGGCCCGTGTTCAGTGTGTGGGCGATGTCGGCCAGCGGCGCTTGGTCCGTGCGAGTGAACGCGGCCAGCGCACGCGCTGCGGCTCGAAGAGCTGGCTGACTGCGCCCCGACAGCACGACCAGCTCCGCGGGCCGTTCGAGTGCCGGTTCCTTGGCGATGGCGGGCGCTTCCTCCACGAGCAAGTGCGCGTTGGTGCCGCTGAAGCCGAACGAGCTCAGCCCGCCGATGCGTCGGCGCTCGCCGCGCGGCCAGGGCAAAAGCTCCGTCACCACGCGTAGTGGCAAGGCCGCCCAATCGACGTGGGGGCTCAGTTGCTTGAGGTGCAAATGAGCGGGCAGTGCTTCGTGTTGCAACGAGAGCACGAGCTTGATCAGACCGGCCACGCCCGCCGCCGCCTCCAGATGGCCGACGTTGGTCTTGATCGAGCCGATCGCCAACGGACGATCCCGAGGCCGTCCGCGGTGAACGGCGCCCAACGCTTGCACCTCGATTGGGTCCCCGAGCGGAGTGCCCGTGCCGTGCGCCTCGACGAAATCGACGTCGGCGGGCGTGAGCTGGGCGCGTGCCAGGGCCGCACGCATGACGGCCTCTTGCGCCGGCCCATTCGGCGCCGTCAGCCCGCTGCTCGGCCCATCCTGATTGACGGCGCTGCCGCGGATCACGGCGCAAATACGATCGCCGTCGGCCAGCGCTCGGCTCAGCTTTTTCAGCACCACCACGCCCGCACCTTCGCCGCGTACGAAGCCGTCTGCGGCGGCGTCGAAGGTTTTGCAATCGCCGTCCGGAGCCAACATGCGCGCCTTCGAGAACAGCACGCTGTTGTCCGGCGTCACGATCAGATTCACCCCGCCCGCGATGGCCAAGCTGCAATCACCGACACGCAGGCTCTGACAAGCGAGGTGAACGGCAACCAACGAGGACGAGCACGCGGTGTCGATCGCCAAGCTCGGGCCTTGCAACCCCAAGATGTACGACAGCCGCCCCGGCACGACGCTGTGGGCCACGCCGGACGCAAAGTGACCGTCCAGGTAGCGCGCGCCGTGCGCCTTCAGCAGATCGGCATAGTCGCCGGCCGCGATGCCGACAAACACGCCCGTGGCGCTGCCCGAAAGCCGATCGGCCGCGATGCCCGCGTGCTCCAGCGCCTCCCAACACACCTCCAAAAAAAGCCGCTGTTGCGGATCCATCGACACCGCCTCGCGCGGTGCGATCTCGAAGAAGCGGCGATCGAACCGATCGATTTGCTCGAGAAAGCCCGCCCGGCGCGCACACATCTTGCCCGGTGCGTCCGGATCCGGATCGTAGTATTCGTCGATCTTCCAGCGCTCGGCGGGCACCTCGGACACGGCAGATTTCCCCGCCTCGAGCAGTGCCCAGAAGGCTTCTGGGTTGGGCGCCCCGGGAAATCGACAGCCGAGACCGATGATCGCGATCGGCTCGGCGTGTGCGTTTTCGGCGGCCTCCAAACGCGCTTGCAGCTCGTCGATCGCGAGCAGAGCGCGCTTCAAGGGCGAGAGATTCGCGTAGCGATCGGCGACCGTCATGGGGCTACATTCGCTCCAGTCGCTGGTTCAACAAGGCTTCGACTTCGGCTTCGTCGAGCGCCTCCAGGTCTGCGGCGCTGGGCGACGGCGCAAGCAGACCCTGACTCGCGACTACGGCCGGTGCGGTTTCTGCTTCCGCAGTACCGCCCGAGCGCAAGGCGGTCACGAGCAGATAGTCGGCAATCGCGGCGATCGTGGGGTGATCGAAAATCAAGGTCGCGGGCAGCTTCTTGTCCAACGCCAGGCGGGTCGTGAGCAAGTTGCGGAATTCGACCGCCATCAACGAATCCACCCCCAAGTCCATCAGCCGCTGCGAGCGTTCCGGCGGTCGTGCGGGATCGAGGCGCAGCACACGCACGACCTGATCACGGACCAGTTCGACCAACCGTTCGCGCCGATTTTGTTCGGGCAGGGCGTCGAGCTGGGCGCGCACCCCCGAGTCGAACGCGGCTTCGTCTCGGCCAATCGAATTCGCGCGCACGCGCGTATCTTGGGCCTGCGTCGGGCGTTCGCCGACGCTCGTTTCGAGCGGTCCGCGAGACACGATCACGTGCTGGCCCAAGACGTGAGTGGCCAATTCTGGGCCCGGAAAAGCACGCACGTCGACGAAGCCCGCGCCGCGCAGCGCGCGCTCCCAGACCTCGGGCTTCACCAGCGGCACGTCGCTGCGAAAATCGTCTTGAAAGCGCTGCCAGCCGCTGATCAGGCCGGTCGTGACGTCGAACCACTGCGGGTGCTCGGTGGCCTCATACATGGCCACTGTGCCCGAGGGAGCCAGTAGCCAGGCCACGTTGGTCAGAGTCTGAGACAAGTCCACCGTCGCGTGCAGCACGTTGGAAGCCAAGATGACGTCGAATGAATGGGCCGCGAGGCCTTGCTCACTCGGCGGCTTCTCGACGTCGAACAGCTGGTAGCGCACGTAAGGGAATGCGCCGAAGCGCTCTTCGGCCCGGGACAGAAACGAAGCGCCCACGTCGCTGAACACGTACTCCGTGCGATCGGGCATCAGGCCTGGCAACAGTTCGCGCGTGGTGCCACCGGTGCCGGCGCCAATCTCCAGGATGCGCAGCGGGCGACCCGGATGCGCGCTCTTGGCGGCGGCATCGACGACGGCCCGCAGCATGCCGTTGAAGTAGCGGGCCAGCGCAGACGTGCCGTACAGCTGATCGGCGAGCGTCGTGGATCCGCCGGGGAAAAGCGTCTCCAGCGCGCTTTCGCGCCCCGTGAGCACCTCCGCTAGGTGACTGCCGCAGCGAGCCAAGTATTCGAGAACGGAGGGATAGTCCCGAAATAGCTCGCGCGAGTCTCGAACCAGCCGTTCCAGCTCCGTGACCGAGGGCGCGAGTAGCGGCTGCGCGACGGCGAACGAATTACCCCTTTGAGTGATACGATTGGCCTTCACCAGCGTCTGTAACCAGCGCGGCACCAGCGCGCGATGAACGGGCACGATGCCGCCACGCTCGCACAATTCATCAGCGGTCAGCCATTGCTCGGGGGCCTGAAACAGCCCGAGCGCAACCAGCGCGGCACTCATGTACTCGAGCGCCAGCTCATTCAGCCGACGCCACTTGGCGGGATAGGTTGCGATCGCCAGATCGACGGGCAGCGACGTCGCTTGACCCAGGGCCGCATCGGTCACGCGTCGCCAAGCCGCGTCCGCATCTGGCGCGCTGGGCAACGTTGCGGGACGCTCGGCGTGGGCGAGGGGCGCCCAATAGCGCTCACGTTGAAACGGGTAGCTGGGCAAATCGACGATGCGACGCGCTCGACCGCCGGTGAGCCCGGAAACTCCCGAAAAGTCGAGGCGGACTCCGTGCGTATAAAGCTCGGCCAACGAATCGAGCAGCTCGCTCGAATCCTCGCGTTCGCGGCGCAGCGAAGGCAGCCAAGCGCTCTCACCCGTGACGCAGCGAGCGGCCATGCCGAGCAACACCGGGCTCGGCCCAAGCTCCACGAAAATGCGAGCTCCGAGCGCCCAGGCGGCCTGGATCGACTGCAGAAAGCGCACCGGCTCGCGCGCGTGGCGAGACCAATACTGAGCCTGACGTGACTCGGCCGTGGCCGCGCGACCGGTGAGATTGGAAATCAAGGTGAGCTCCGGCTCGCGGAACGTCACCTGCCCGAGCGCGGCCTCGTACGCCTCCAGCATCGGTTCCATCGAGGAGCAATGAAAGGCGTGCGACGCAGCGAGCGCGCGCGTTTGAATGCCTTCGCGCTCGAGCATGGCCCCAAGCTGATCGATGGCAGCACGCGGACCGGAGACCACGACGTGTTCCGGGCCATTCAGTGCGGCGACGGCCAACGTACCGGCGGGTTGCTCGAGCCAGCCCGAAAGCCGCGCTTCGCTCGCGAACACGGCCAGCATCGCTCCGCCCGGGGGTAGCGCTTGCATCAATCGCCCCCGCTCGGCGACCAAGCGCAGCGCGTCCTCCAAAGAGATCATGCCGGCGACACAGGCCGCGACGTATTCGCCCAAGCTATGACCGAGCACGATCGAGGGCCACACCCCGCACGAGCGCCACAGCTCGCTCAACGCGTATTCGAGGGCAAACAACGCGGGTTGCGTGAATTCGGTCCGGTCGAGCAGGTGACCCAAATCGTTGCGACCGAACATCACATCCAGCAGCGGCGCGGGCAAATGGCCGAGCAACAGCTCGGCGCAGCGATCCAGTGCGGCGCGGAATACCGGAGCTTGCTCATACAGCGAGCGCCCCATGCCAACGTATTGTGAGCCTTGGCCCGTGAACAGGAACACGACTTCCGGCGCAGTGGCGGAGAGCGACGCCCCGATCTTCACCTGCGACGGATGCTCACCCAGCCAAGCGCTCAATCCCACCCGCGCTTGATCGCGCGATTCGGCGATCAGCGCTAGCCGATGGCCGAAATGGGCCCGACCGCGACCCGCGGTGTCGCACACCGCGGCCAGGTTTACGCTCGGCTGAGCGTCGAAGAAAGCGACCGTGCGGGCGGCGACGGCGCGCAACGCTTCCGGGCTCTTGGCCGACAAACAGAGCAAGCTTTGCGAGGGCTCAGCCGGCGCTCGAACGCCGGGCTCGGGGGCAGAAGCGACGATCACGTGCGCGTTGGTACCACTGAAACCAAACGAGCTGACGCCCGCGACACGCCGCCCCTCGCGCGCCGGCCAGGCCTGAGGGCTCGTGGGCACCAGCAGCGGAAGGCTCGACCACGGCACATGCGGAGTGAGTTGCTGCACATGCAAATGGGCTGGAATTTCGCCGTGAACCATCGCCAAAACGACCTTGATCAGCCCCGTGATGCCCGCGGCGGCCTCGAGATGACCCAGGTTGGTCTTCACCGAAGCGACTACCAGCGGCGAGGCGTGCGAGCGCTCCGCAAAAACGGCACCCAGCGCGCGCAGCTCGATCGGATCTCCGAGTGCGGTGCCCGTGCCGTGCGCTTCGACGTAGTCGACATCGGCAGGCTTGAGGTTCGCACGCTCAAGTGCGGCTCGCATCACCGCTTCTTGGGCGGGGCCGTTCGGCACCGTGAGCCCACTACTGCGGCCATCTTGATTGATCGCGCTGCCGCGCACGACCGCCAAAATCCGATCCCCTGCGGCCTGCGCGTCGCTCAGCCGCTTCAGCACCACGACGCCGCAACCCTCACTGCGCACGTAACCATCGGCCGCCGCGTCGAAGGTCTTGCAGCGGCCGTCGGGGGCCATCATGCGCGCTTTGGCGAAGTTCACGCTCAGCTCGGGCATGAGCATCAAGCTCACCCCTCCGGCGAGCGCGAGGGTGCATTCGCCGTCGCGCAGGCTTTGACACGCCAAATGCACTGCCGATAGCGACGACGAGCAGGCGGTGTCGATGGTGATGGCCGGGCCTTCGAGGCCGAGCGTGTACGCGATTCGACCCGCGGCGACCGCGGGCGAACCGCCGCTCGCCAGGTAGGCATCGATGTCCGCGGCCGCGCCTTGTTGCAACTGGAGCTGGAGGTAATCCCCGCCGCTCATGCCCACGAACACGCCCGCGACTTGACCGCTCAGCCCACTGGGTGGGATTGCGGCGTGCTCCAGCGCTTCCCATGTCAGCTCCAGGAGCATTCGTTGCTGCGGATCGATGCGGTCCGCTTCACGCGGCGTGATCCCGAAGAAGGCAGCGTCGAAGCGATCGACGGCGGCCAGGAAGCCGCCCTTTCGCTGGTACATTTTTCCGGGCGCTTCCGGATCCGGATCATACCAGCGCGCGTTGGACCAGCGCTCGACCGGCACGTCACTGATCGCGTCCCGGCCCTGCTTCAGCAGCTCCCAAAACGCATCGAGAGAATCCACACCCCCGGGGAGCCGGCAGGCCATGCCGACGATTGCGATCGGTTCGCGACGCGCCTGCTGCGCTTGCTCGAGCTGAGCCCGCATCTCGCGCACCTGAAGTAGCGCGCGCTTGACGGGCGACAGCTCATCGCGTTGATTCGAATCCACTCAGATCCCTCCGGCCTCTGCGCTGCCCAGCAGCGCCAGCTCTTGGCGAAGCAACTCTTCCGCCTCTTCATCGGACAAACCGGTTAAATCTTGGATAGAATCTGCGTTCGGTGCGGCAGCTGCGGGCGCGTGCAGTGGTAGGCCGAGTTGCTCACCGAGGTAATGTGCCAAAGCGGAGGCGGTCGGGTAGTCGAAGGCCAAGGTCGTCGGCAAGGGCTTGTGCAGCGCGCTTTGCAGCCGATTCTTGAGCTCGACGGCCATCAGTGAATCCAGGCCGACGTCGCGCAGGCCCTGCTCCGGATCGAGCACGTAGTTCGCGGGGAGCCCGAGCGCAGCCAGCGCTTGCTCGGTGACGAATTGGACGAGCAAGGCCAGCCGTCGCCGAATTGGCGCAGCGCGCACCCGCTGCTCGAGCGCCGGCTGCGCCTCCGCCTGCTCAGGCGGCCCGGCAAGGCTCAGCAGGCGCTCGAGCAGCGGCGGCACCCGCCCCCCTGCAGGTGTTGGCCACGACATCGGCGATACCATGACGGTTGTCACCGAGGTCCGCAGCAAACACAGCAGCAGTTCGACGCCGGCTTCCGGCGTGATCTCCTCGGCGCCGCGTGCGCTCCAGCGGCGCCGATCTTCATGGCTCAGTGATGCGGCCATGCCGGCACCGGCCCAGGCGCCCCACTGGATGGATAACGCCGGCAAGCCCGAGCTGTTTCGGAACTGCGCCAGCGCGTCCAAAAATACGTTCGCAGCCGCGTAGTTGGCCTGCCCGGGCGAGCCGATCACCCCCGCCACCGAGGAAAACAACACGAAGCATGCAAGTGGCAGGTGGCGGGTAGCGCGGTGCAAGTTCCACGCGCCGAGCGCCTTGGGCTCGAGCACGCTGCGAAAGCGCGGCCAGCTCTGGTGAGTGAGTACTCCGTCGTCGACCACGCCCGCGGCGTGGAATACGCCGATCAATGGCGGCATCGTGCTCGCGACCAGCTCGAGCCAGGTTTGCACGTCCGCTTCGCGAGCCACGTCACCGGCCAGCACCGTGACGTTCACACCAGCGGCGCGCAGCGCGCTCAGTTGTTGATTGACCGCTGCGCTCGGTGCACGCCGACCGACCAGGGCCAGGTGCCGTGCACCGTGCCGCGCAAGCCCGACTGCAGTGGCTAAACCGAGCGCGCCGAGGCCGCCCGTGATCAAGTACGTGCCATCACTGCGAATCGCGCTGGCCACGCGCACCGGCGCGCAGCAGAGGACGAGTTTTCCAATGTGCCGGGCCTGAGCCATGAAGCGGAACGCCTCGCTGGCTTGCTCGATCGCGAATTCCTGAAAGGGCAGCGGCATCAAGCGCCCCGCGGCAACATCCGTGACGATGCCCTGGAGCAGCGCGCGTGCTGCCTCGGGGTCACGCTGCACGAGCTCGCCGAGATAGAGCAAGTGATAGATGACATCGGGCCGGGCCGCCGCCACTTGCTCCGCACTCCAGACACCCAGTTTGCCGATTTCGACGAAACGCCCACGTTCTGCGAGCAGCTCCAAACTGCGCGGGATGAAATCCCCCGACAGCGAATTGAGCACCACATCGACGCCCTTTCCGTCCGTGAGCTTCCGGATCTGCTCCGCGAAATCGAGCGAACGGGAGCTCAGCACGTAGCGTACGCCCAGCGCGTGCAAGACGGCATGCTTCTCCTCGCTGCCCGCGGTGGCGAACACCTCCGCCCCCAAGCCGAGCGCGATCTGCACGGCGGCCAAGCCCACACCGCCGGCTGCCGCGTGGATCAGCACTCGCTCGCCGCGAGCCAAGCCTGCCAACGCTTGCAACGCATGGCGAGCGGTCATGAACGCGATCGGCAACGTGGCCGCAGCAGCGCTGCTCAATCCAGCCGGCAACTTCACGACCAACGCGGCCGGCGCGAGCGCGTAGGTTCCGAGGCAGGGTGAAGTGGCCGCCAGCACGCGGTCACCCACCGCGAGCCCTACGACGTCAGAGCCCACAGCGGCGACCGTACCAGCACACTCTTGACCGAGAGGCCCTGCATCACCTGGATAGGTCCCGAGCGCATTCAGCACGTCTCGAAAATTCAGACCCGCGGCTTCCACGTCGAGCGCGACCTGCCCAGGGCCGGGTGACGTTCGCGTCAGCGAACGGAGTCGTAAGCGTTCGAGCGCCCCACGCTCGGGGATCTCGAGCAACGCGACCGAATCGGGGCTCTGGGCCAACGCGGGGCGGCGTACCAGTCGCGGCCGGCGCCAAGCGCCCGCGCGAAAGGCCAGCTCGTCTTCCGACCAGGCCGCATGAATCAGCGCTTGCGCCACACTGTCCGCCTGGGCGCGGCGATCTTTCCAAGCCCCGTCCAGATCGATACTCTTGAGCGCAAGTTCGGGGTGCTCCAGGCGAAGTGCCCGCATCAGCCCGAGCAGCGGCGCTTGCGCCAGCCCCTGCTCGAGGCCGCTGCCCGCCAGTGGCTGAGCGCCCGCAGTGATCAATGACAGTCCGACGACCCGCCCCGGCACGCCGAGCAGCGTTTGCAGCAAGCCGAGCGTACCCCCCAGCAACGCCTCTTGCACGGCAAGTAAGTCGGCGCTCGAGGCATGGTCAGTGAGCGTGGCATCCAGCGGACGGCAATCGACCACCCGTGAGCCCGGCGCAGCCAAGTGCGGCGTCGTATCGATTGAAGCACCAGCCGCAATCAGCACCGCTTGTTGGCCGAGACGCTCGAGCGCTGCCGCAAGCTGCCCACCGGTTCCGGCGCGATCACCCAAGATCAACCAGGGGCCCACGAAGGCGGGGGGCTCCGCCGCAACTGGTGCGTTCGGCAGCGGCTCCCACTCCAATTGATACAGCCATTCTTGAACGGCGCGTCGGCTGCCACGCAGCGCGCTGCGTGAAGCGCGACTCACCTTCAGATCGCTCAGCTCGGCCAAGGGCCGACCTGCCTCGTCGGTCACCAACAGCTGCACCGTGAACGACTGAGCGTCGGCGGGGGCCGCTGCGACGCGCACATGACTCTGTAAACGTCCGCTGAGCGGGCCGCGCAGCGAAACTCGGCCCAATGCCGTCGGCACGAACGCATCGCCCGCGGCGTTTGCTCGAATCCGTTCGGGCAGCGCGCTCCAGATCACTTGCAAACAGCCGTCGAGGAGCAACAGCGCGGCTTCGTCGGCTGACCAAGTACCGGGCTGAAGACGCACGCTGGCCGTGGCCACGCTATCGCTGCGCTCGATCTGCTCTAGGGTCTGAAACGCCGGCCCGAAGCGGAAGCCGTGCGCGCCGAGCTCGGCATAGAACTCTGCACCGGTGATGTGCTGCGTACCCGCGCTGGCAACGTGCGGGCCGGTCGGTTCACGAGCTGGGGAGACGTCCTCGGCCCGACCCGTGACGTGCGTCGACCATTGGCTACCCTGCTCAGCGCGACTCACGATGCGAAACCCATGCGCGTCGTCGATCAGAATTTGAGCATGACGCGGCGCTTGGCTCAGCGGCAAGGGCTCCAGGATTTCGACGTCGAGCAGTACCACGGCTTCCGGCGCAACACCGCGCAGCGACGCCAATGCGGTGCATGCCCACCGCAGGAACGCGGTGGCCGGATAGAGCACCAGATCGTGGATTCGATGCTCGGCAACCCAGGCCGGAAAGGCTTCGGACAGGTTGACCTCGAACACGGATCCGGACAACCCCGGTGATTGCAGGCGTCGTCCCGGGAACGGCGCGGCCTGGGCGCGGTCTGCAGTCGACGCGGCCTTGTTCGTGCGAAACTCACCGACCTCGGCCCAGTACCGCTGGCGCTGCCACGGATAATTCGGCAGCGACACGACGCGACCACCAGCGGGCACCAGCGCGGGCCACGACAGCGCACAGCCTGCAGCATGCAGATTGGCGGCGGCAACACGCAACGCGAGTTGCGCCGGACGCCCCCGTTGCAAGGTCGGCAGGACCACGGGATCGGCGAGCCGCGGCGCGAGCGCCTGACGCAATGAGGGTCCGAGCACCGGCTGCGCTGCGATCTCCAAAAACACGTCGTGACCATCGGGCAGCAACGCCTCGATCGCGGGCCAGAAGTTCACCGTATCGCGCACGTTGCGCGCCCAATATGCCGCATCGAAATCAGTGGCTTCGGCTCTCAGCCCGCTGACGGTTGACCACAGCGGTAAATGCGCCGGCCCGGGTGCCAGCCCCGCGAGTTCACTCTGCAAGGCTTGCGCGAACGGCTCCATCTGCTGGCTGTGGAAGGCATAATCGACCGGCAAGCGGCGCGCGAAAGTGCCCGTCTCGGCCAGTGCCGCCAAGAGGCGCTCGATCGACTCGGGATCGCCCGCCACAGTCACCGACTGCGGGCCATTCACCGCCGCCAAAGCCAAGCTCGGCGTGCGCTCGGCGATCAGTCGGCGCGCGGCTTCTGCGGACAACCCGAGCGCTGCCATCCGCCCTTTGCCGGTGCCTTGTTGCATCAGTCGCCCGCGCTGAAATGCGACGCGAACTGCCGTCGGCAAGTCGAGCACGCCCGCCACGTGCGCGGCCGCGATTTCGCCCACGCTGTGCCCGACGACGGCGGCCGGCGTGATACCCCAGGACGCGAGCAGCGCGGTGAGCGCCACTTGCACCGCGAAAATTACCGGCTGTGCATAGGCGGTTTGGTCGAGGTGCGAAGCGTGCTCGTCGGCGCGCAGCTCCTCTAATAGCGACCACGACGCCCAGCGCGCGAGCTCGACGCCGATGGCATCGATGCGGCTTCGGAACACGGGCTCGGTCTCGAGCAAATCGCGCGCCATGCCCCACCATTGCGGCCCCTGCCCGGAGAACACGAACACCGGTTGGGGTCGCCGACCCATGCGCCGCCGGTTTCGCGCGATATCCCAGCGTGGGCCCCCCGCTGCGGCCACACTCAGCGCGTCGAGCAACTCGTCGCGCGTCGCCCCGGAGACCACCAGCCGTAGATCGTGGTGTGTGCGGCGAAGCGCGGCTGTAAAGCAGACGTCGACCGCGCGCAGCGCCGGCGCTGCGTCGGCGCGCAGGGCGCCAGCGTAGGCCGTGGCCAGCGCACTGAGCGCGGCTGGGGAGCGCGCAGAAAGCGGCAGGACGTAAATCCGGCCGTCCGCGGGTTCTGGCAGCGCGGCCACGGGCGGCGCCTCTTCGAGCACCACGTGCGCGTTGGTACCGCTGAAACCGAACGCGCTCACGCCCGCCAAGCGACGCCCCGAGACTTGCCACGGTTCGCTCTTCGTGGCGACGCGCAGGCGCGTGCCGTCCAGCGAGACGAGCGGATTGAGCTGTTTGAAATGCAGCGTTCCGGGAACAGTCTTGGCACGCAACGCGAGCACGGTTTTGATCAAGCCCGCGATGCCGGCCGCTGCCTCGAGGTGTCCAAGGTTGCTCTTCACGGCGCCGATCCAGCAGGTGGGGCCGTTCGCGGGGCGGCCGAGCACCTCCGCCAGTGCGTCGAGTTCGATCGGATCGCCGATGCTGGTGCCCGTACCGTGGGCCTCGACGTATGTGATCTCTTCGGGCTGCACGAGCCCGGAGGCCAGCGCTGCACGGACCACGGCTTGTTGCGCGCTCCCGTTCGGTGCCGTCAGCACACTGCTGCGGCCGTCCTGATTGGCCGCCGAACCGCGAATCACCGCCAACACTCGATCGCCATCGGTCAGCGCGTCAGCGAAGCGCTTGATTGCGATCACGCCACAGCCTTCGCCGCGCACCCAGCCGTCTGCGCCGGCATCGAATGCCTTGCACCGTCCATCAGGGGCCATGAAGCCCCACTTCGATAGCGAAATGCCGCGATCCGGCGTGAGCACCAAGCTGACACCGCCCGCCAGCGCCATGCGGCACTCGCGCGCGCGCAAGCTTTGGCAGGCCAAGTGCACCGCGACCAGTGAGGACGAGCACGCCGTGTCCACCACCAGGCTCGGACCATGCAAGTCCAAGAGGTACGACAGACGCCCCGCGGCAATGCTGTGAGAAGCGCCCACGGCCGTGTAGGCATCGATCGCTTCGCGCTCGCCGTACAGCTGCTGGCCGTAGTCGTTACTGTAGATCGAAAAGAACGCGCCCGTCGCGCTGCCCGCCAATTGCTCCTGGGTTTGGCCCGCGTCATCGAGCGCTTCCCAGGCCACCTCCAACAGCAAGCGCTGCTGCGGATCCATGGCGACCGCTTCGCGCGGCGCGATGCCGAAGAAGGTGGGGTCGAAGCCGTCGACCGGCTCGGACAAAAACCCCCCAAAGCGGGTGCTCATCGTGCCCGGCCGCTTGCCCTCTGGATCATAGTAGCGACCGAGATCCCAACGGCTCGACGGCACTTCCTCGATCGTGTCGCCGCCGCGCTCGAGCAAAGCCCAGAATTCCGTGAGCGAATTGGCACCGCCCGGGAAGCGGCAGCCCATGCCGATGATCGCCAGCGGTTCAGCGGCCAAGAGCTCCGGCTCTTGCACGGCGCTTCGCACCTCACGCGTGGCGAGCGCGAGCTTCAGTGCCGACAGCCCGTATTTGGAGGCCTTCGTCATGCGCGCTACTTGCCTCCCGTGAGGGCGCGCAGGGCATCTTCGTCGGAAAGCTCACTCAGCGTGGAAAGCAGCTCCGAGCCAGTCGCGGGCGCGAGCGCGCTGGGTTCTGCGGGTCTCGTTCCGGTGCTGGATTCGAACGAAATCTCGAGTCGCTCGCCTAGATAGCTAGTCAGGGCTGCGACAGTGGGGTGATTCCAAATCAGCGTGGCCGAGAGCTTCAGACCCAGGTGCGCCTCGAGCCGGTTTCGGAACTCGAGCGCCATCAAGGACTCCAGGCCCAGGGCACCGAGCGGCGTCTCAGGGTCGATGGCCGAAGGCGACGAGCGCAGCACGGCGGCCAGCTGAGCGACCAAAAATTGCTGAAATAGTCGACGGCGGTCTAGAGCAGCTGCGAGGCGCAGCTCCGCAAGGAACGAGTCGGAATGGCGGGGGGCTGGAGCAGCGGTCTGCGCCGCGAACAGGCGCGAGAAGAACGCAGCATCGTGTCGGACCCAATGCGAGCGGCGCAGTAGCGCGCTGCTGATCGGCGCGACGATCACCTGAGCTCGATCGACGCCTAGCATGCGCCCGAAGACATCGAGCCCCTGCGCAGTCGAAAAACTGTTCACGCCCTCGCGCTCGAGCGCCAGGATTGTGCGGCGCGCTCCGGCCGAGGCAGCGCCGAGACCCGCTTCGCGCCAGCCCCCCCAATTGATGCTCACCGTGGGCAGGCCCCGACCCCGACTGCAATGTGCGAGCGCGTCTACGGCGGCATTGGCCGCCGCGTAGTTACCCTGGCCGGTTTGGCCGAGCACCGCACCGAGCGACGAAAAGAGCACCAAGAAGTCGGCCGAGACGCGCTCGGCGAGTCGCTCCAGTACCCGTGCTCCGAAAAGCTTGGGACGAAACACCTTCTCGAAGCTCGACGGCGAGAGATCCTGCAAAAGAGCGTCCTCGATCACCACGGCCGCATGCACGATGCCGCGCAGCGCAGGGTAGCCCGCTCGCTCGTAGTGCGAGAAAAACTCCGTGACCGACGGTTCGTCGGCGATGTCCAGCGCGGGCGTATGGACCGCCGCGCCTAGGGCCTCGAGCTCGCGAACGGCCGCTACTCGCTGCCCAGCAGCCGATCCTGGATCGAGCCCCTGCCACTCTTCGCGCGCGGGCAGCGGAGTGCGACCCGCCAGCACCAAGCGGCGAGCGCCCTGCTGGATTAGCCAACGCGCCACCGCCAGCCCGACGCCATTCAAACCACCACTGATCAAATACGCGCCATCGGGGCGAAGCACAGGGCCCAGACCGCGCACGGCGCCCAGCGGTGCGAGCCGAGCCACGTAGCGCGTCCCCCCACGAAAGCCCACTTGGCGTTCGGTTTGCGGATCGAGCAAAGCCGCGATGAGCTCGGCCGCGACTTCCGCACCGGGCGCTGGATCCAGATCGATCAGCCCGCCAAATGCGTTCGGATGCTCCTCAGCCACGACCCGACCTAGGCCCCAGAGCGCGGCTTGCAACGGCCCGCTGCCCGCGAGCGCGCCTTGCACGGGCTGCGCGCCGCGCGTCGCGATCCAGACGCGCGCACTGCACTCGGATACGGCATTGACCGCTTGCACCGTGCGCAACAAGCCCGTCGCCGTCTCTGCGAGCGCGCGTTCGAGCTGCTCGGTCGGCCCGCTCTGCCAATTTGGCAGATCCAGACCGGCAAGATGGACCACGGTGCACGGTCCACGCGTTGCTCGTAGCTCGGGCCCGAGCTGCGCGTGCGACAGTAATTTCACGTCGCCACCGCGGCTCTGCAACAGGACGGCCAGCGCTGGGGCGACGCCCTGAGCATCGGCGAGCACGAGCCAGCTACCGGCTGCGCTCTGTCCGGAAGTGTCCGGGGCGGCCGCTGCTTGCCAATCGATCTCGAAGCACCAATCGGCGATGCCTTGATTGACGCTGGCGCGGGCTTCGGTCGGATGGCGCTGCACGACAAGGTCGCGGAGCGCGAGCCGCGCCGAACCGTCGTCGGCAAAAACGGTCAAATCCAGGTGCAGCCGGGAGCCGTCGCTGTTCGACCCTCGAGCCACACTCATCTGCCCGTGTGTCACGTCGCCCTCGGAGAGCACGCGCAGCTCGCCGATGCGCGTCACTTGCCACAGATCGGCCGCGGGACTTTCACTCCAGAGCGACGCCGCGAACGCGGCGACATCGAGGCAGGCCTGGCTGATCGCGGGCGAAAAGCGAAAGCCACGCTCGCCAGTCGGTTTCTGAAACGAGGCGACCGCGTGCTGACCCGCGAGGCGAAATTCAGAGACCGCGCGCAAGCGCCCAGCTTGCTGCTGCCCGCTGAGGGTGATTCGCTGATAAAACTCGTTGGCCGTGAACACCGAGGGCGTTTCGAGCGCGGGCAGAGCATGCAGCGCCTCAGTCACGGGCGCAGCTCGCAGGCGTGCACTGACATGAGTCGTGCGTGGCTTCGGGTCACGGCCGCTGAACACCGAAAATGCGTACTCACCCCGAGCCACGAGCACGGCCAGCGCGCGCGCACCGGGCTCGTCGGCCTCGGTCAATGGCCGTTCCAGCTCGAGCTCCAGCACGCTGTTCAATCCGAGCGCCTGTGTCGCCTCGAGCACTGCGTCAATCATCAGCCCGGGCGCCACCGAGCCGACGTCGTCCAGCTGAAAGTCGCTCCAGGACGCGCTGGCAGTGCGGCCATGGTAGAAGTTCCACGCGCGCGTGCCCGGTGACGCTTCCAGAGCCGAACCCAGCACCGGGTGACCGCCACTCGACTGGCGCGGACCAACGGCTGCCAACGGCAGCCAATGGCGCTCGCGCTGGAACGGCGTGAACGGCAGCTCGACGAACGGCGCAGGCTCCGGCCACCGCGCGCTCCAATCGGCGACTTGGCCCGCGACGTACAGCCTACCAAGCGCCAGCGCGAGCTCCGCCCGCTCGCTCTCGTTGCGACGCAGCGACGCGACCACTAGGCCCTCCACACCGGCGTCCTGCAAGACTTGTTCGATCGACGGCAGCAGGATCGGATGCGGGCTGAGCTCGACGAACAGGCGGTTGCCGGCGTCTATCGCGCGCCGCAACGCGTCCGCAAACAGCACCGGACGACGCAGGTTCTGCACCCAGTAGCGCGCGTCGAAGCCCGAGGCGTCCGCCAGCTGTCCGGTCACCGTGGAGCACACGGGTACCGCCGAGGCGGTAGGCGCGATATCGGCGAGCGTTGACATGAGCTCGTCCGCGAGCGGATCGACCTGGGGGCTGTGTGACGCTACGTCCACTTTGATCGGCCGGCAGAACACGTCACGCGAACTGAGCACCGCGCAGATCGCTTCGACCGCCTCGGCATCCCCGGAGATCACGGTCGAGCGAGAACTATTGCTCACGGCAATCGAGACGCGGTCCTCGTAGCCGCGCAGAGCGATCGCGGCATCGGCCAGGGAAAGCTCGACCAAGGCCATGGCGCCCTGACCGCTGATGCGCTTGAGCAAGCGGCTGCGCCGGCAGATCACGCGTGCGGCGTCGTTCAGGCTCAGCGCTCCGGCCACGTGCGCCGCGGCCACCTCACCCATGCTGTGGCCGATGACGACGTCAGGAATGATGCCCCAAGCGCGCCACAACGCCGCCAGCGCGACTTCGATCGCGAACAACAACGGCTGTACGACATCGATCTCGGCCAAACGGGACGCAGCGGGCGCGGCGTGCAGCTCTTCCACCAAGCGCCACGGCACCTCGCTCTCGAAGGCGGTCTGGCAAGCGTCGATCGACGCGCGAAAAGCGGGCTCGCTCGCGTACAGCTGGCACCCCATGCCCAGCCACTGTGAGCCCTGACCAGGGAACACGAACACGACGCCCTGACGCGCGAGCGCGCGTCCGGCCACCGCCGCGGCTGGGCTTCGACCCTGACTCACTTGCCGCAACCGCTCGCGCAGCTCTGGCAGGGAGCTGGCGACGACCGCGAGCCGCTCATTATGGTGCGCACGAGTCAACGCGGCGGCCCGCGCGATGGCCGAGAACGGCACATCGCGTGCGCTGTCCTCCTCACACCACTCGACCCAGCGCTCGACGAGACGTTGCAGGCGCTCTGAATTGGCGCCAGAAATGACCACGAGCTGCGGCGAGATTGCCTCTACCAGGCGAGACGGCGCGGCTCCCTCGGGCGCTTGCTGGAGCACGACGTGCGCGTTGGTCCCCGACCAGCCGAACGAGCTGACCCCTGCCACGCGACCCGACTCCAGCCAATCGCGCGCGACGCTGGGCACGACGAAGCGCGTGTCCGTGAGCTCGATGTGCGGGTTTAGTCGATTGAAGTGCACCACGCGCGGAATACGACCGTGCACGAGGCTCAAGCAGGCCTTGATCAGGCCCGCCACACCCGCTGCCCCCTCCAGGTGACCGATGTTCGACTTGAGCGAGCCGAGCGCCACGGCTGGGCCCGCGCCGAGTGCGGCAATCAAGGCTTCGACTTCGATCGGATCCCCGAGCGGTGTGCCGGTGCCGTGCGTTTCCACGAAGCTGACTTGGCGACCCTCCACACCCGCCTGCTGCAAGGCGCGTCGAATCACCTCTTGCTGGGCCAAGCCATTGGGCGCGGTGATACCATTGGTATGACCATCTTGATTGATGGCCGAGCCGCGGATGACCGCCAAAACGCGGTCGCCCTGCGCCAGCGCCTCGCTCAATTTTTTGAGCACGACCACGCCGCAGCCTTCGGCGCGCGTGAAACCATCGGCCGCCGCGTCGAACGGCTTGCAGCGGCCGTCCGCCGCCAACATCCGCATGCGCGAAGCCGCGACCGTGAACAAAGGCGAAAGGATCAAGTTGACCCCGCCCACGATCGCCAAGCTGGATTCTGCGCTGCGCAGGCTCTGACAAGCCAGGTGCGTGGCGACCAGGGAGGAAGAGCAAGCCGTGTCCACCACCAGGCTCGGGCCCTGCAAATCGAGCAGGTAGGACAAGCGGCCGCTGAGTAAGTTGTGCGCCGCCCCCGTACCGGTAAAGCCATCCATCAGTTCCGGCTGCGCGTATTGCAAGAGCGCGTAGTCATTGCTCTGACTATGCGCGCCCACGAAGACTCCCGTGCGCGTGCCTGCGAGCCGGGCGGGCTCTTGCCCTGCATGTTCGAGCGCCTGCCAGCCCACCTCCAAGAGCAACCGCTGCTGGGGATCCATCTGCGCCGCCTCGCGCGGAGAGATGCCGAAGAACGCGGCATCGAAGCGATCCACGCCTTCGAGGAAGCCGCCCCAGCGCGTGGTCACCTTGCCCGAAGCCGCCGGGTCCGCGTCGAAGTATTCGTCATTGCTCCAGCGGTCCGCTGGCACCTCGCGGATCGCATCGCCCCCGTCTTCGAGCAGCCGCCAGAACGCGGCCAGCGACTCGGCGCCGGGAAAACGACAGCTCATCCCGATGATCGCGATCGGCTCGACGGAGCTGGCGCTGTGCGCGGTTCGCTCCTGCAGCCGCCGAGCCAGCGCAGCGCGCTGTTCGGGAGTGAGCTGCGCCACTCGAGACGACAGATCGCTCACGTTCAGCTCTCCCCCGCGAGGAGACGCTGTGCCTCTTCGTCGGACAGGGCCTCGAGCTCAGCCAACAATGGGTCGAGCTCCGCGTCGCGCGCGCTGGGCGGCGCACTCGGTGCCGGGGCGGGGGGTACCGGCGCGGCATCGAGCGGAATATTCAGCCGCAAGGCAAGCTGCCCCGCCAGTGCCGACAAAGTTGGATAATTCCAGATCAGCGTCGCGGGCAGCTTGATTTGGAAGGCTTGTTCGAGCCGATTGCGCAGCTCGAGCCCCATCAGCGAGTCCAAACCCAGCGTGCGCAACGGCTTTTTCACATCGATCCGCGCCGCGGGCAAGCGCAGCACGGCCGCCACGAACTGCTGCAAGCGGGCTTCGAGCCAGGCCCTCCGCGCGGGGCCGATTGGCACCGCAAGCAGCTGCTCTCGTGCGCTTTCGCTCACGCTGCCCCCCGCGGTCGCCGGTCCACGCTCCAGGCCCAGGTTCGCAAACAAGGTCGCTGCTTGCGCCGAGGCCGAAGCGGCACGAAAGCGCGCCGGATCGAAGGTCATCACCACGGCCTGCACTGGGTTACTGTGCAAGACCTCAGCGAATGCCGAAAGTGCGACCTCGGGACTCAAGCTGCCGAGGCCGCGCTCGGCCAGCCGCGCGCCGCGATCCGTCCGCGCGGCGGCCAAGCCGACCTCGGCCCACGGCCCCCAAGCGATGCTGATGCCAGCCAGGCCCGCTGCGCGACGCTGCGCCGCCAGGGCGTCGAGCGCAGCGTTGGCCGCAGCATAATTGGCCTGCCCGGCGAGGCCCAAGAACGAAGCTACCGACGAGAACAGGACGAAGAAATCCAAACTGCGCCCTGCGACGGCCGCGTGCAAGTTGAACGCGCCGTCGACTTTTGGCGCGAACACGTCGCGCACGGCGGGGTCTTTCAATTCGAGCAGCGTGGCGTCGTGGAGCACGCCCGCTGCGTGCACGACACCGAGCAACGGCCCGCCCAATGCGTCGATGTACTCGAACAGCCGATGCACCTCCGCTTCCGAGCTCACGTCCGCCGGGATCACATCGACCCGAGCTCGTGCGCGCAGCGGCGCGAGCTCCGCGCTCAGCGCGGCCTGCTCGGGACGCCGCCCGGTGAGCACCAAATGACGTGCCCCCTGCTCGACCATCCAGCGCGCGACCGCCAGCCCGAGCCCGCCGGTGCCGCCCGTGATCAGGGCCACGCCTCGAGACCAGGCGGGCGCGACCGTGGAGGGCTCCCGGAGCAGCGGCTGCTCGCGATCCATGCGCACGACCAACTTGCCGATGTGCTGGCCCGCCGACATGGCTACGAACGCTAGCTTGGCCCTATCGCTCGCGTACACCGTGCGCGGGAGCGCTGGGTAGGCGCCGCACTCGATCGCACTGGAAAGCTCGTCGAACACCGACCCGAGACGAGCGGGTTCTTCACGCGCCACGCGCTCGAGATCGACCGCGAAATAGGCCAGGTTTCGCTGAAACGGCAGCAGCCCCAGCGAACGATTGTCGTAAATGTCGCGCTTGCCGAGCTCGACGAAGCGACCACCGGCGCGGAGCAACGAGAGGCCTGCCGTCGCCGCCTCGCCCGAAAGCGAGTTGAGCACGACGTCGACCCCTTGGCCGTCGGTCACACGCCGCGTGAATTCGACGAAAGATAGCGAACGCGAATCGCCCACTTCGGCGACACCCTGGGTGTGTAGAAACTCCCGTTTGGCGGCGCTGCCCGCGGTCGCAATCACTCGCGCGCCCACGCGCCGCGCGACGGCGAGTGCAGCCAGGCCAACGCCACCCGCCGCAGAGTGAATCAGCACGTGTTCGCCCTCGCGCACGCGGGCCAAGGTCACCAGCGCATAGTGCGCGGTCAAGTAGGCGATCGGTAAGGTTGCGGCCGACTCGAAGTCGAGCGCGTCCGGCACGCGCAGCGCCAGACGCTCGTGCGCCAAGGCGTGCGTGGCCATGCTGTCATGTGCAAACGCCATCACGCGCTCGCCGACGACGAAGCGGCTGACCGCGGTTCCCACCCGCAGCACGCGCCCTGCGCACTCGATGCCGAGTGGGCCCGCACCATTGGGGAAGCCCGGGCAAGCGCCGAGCGCGCCGAGCACGTTCATGAAGTTGAGCCCGCTGGCCTCGATTTCGATCTCGATCTCGAACGCAGCTGGTCGGGGCCGTGAAATGGCCTCCAATCCGAGGGAATCGAGGATACCGCGCTCGCGGCTGACGAGCCGATACGGCCGGTGCGCGGCGGGGCGTGCGACCGCCAGCGCGGGCGAGCTGAGGCCCGGCGTGAGGCGGCGTACGAAGCGAGCCGCCCCACGCAGTGCGATCTCGTCGTCAGCGCTCGGGGCCAGGAGCTCCTGAGCCAGGGTCTCCAGCGCCGGCGGTTCGCCGCTTTCCAGGTCGATGCACGACACCCGGAGGCGAGGGTACTCCGCCGCAAACACCGAACGCAGCCCCCACCAGGGCGCTCCGAGCAGGCCGCGCACGGCGTCACCCGGGACGACGCTCAGAGCCTGACACGTGACCATCCAAACGCGTGTCTCTTGATCGCGCGCGGCAAGCCATTGGCATACGGCGAGCGCCCGCGCGAACGCGCGCGCCGTCTCCCCTCGCAGATCCGTGCTCTTCGCCTGCGGCGCGACCAGCACCACCCGATCCCAGCGCTCATCGTCCATCGCTGATAGCTCGCCGGGCTCGCGCGCGCTGGCGGTGGCACCGGCGCGGCTCAGGGCCCCGGCCAGCTCGGGCTCACCGAGCACCAACCAACGACCAACGGTCGAGGTCGCGCGGGGGGCTGCCGTGCTCAGCCACGAGAGTGAGTAAAGGGCTTCCCGCGCCAACCGGGCTCGCTCGGAGGCGATTCGGCGGAGCTGCAGCTTGCTCACGCGCACCACCTCACGGCCGGCCGCGTCGCGGGCCGTCACATCCGCAGCCCAAGTGTCGCTGCTGGGGTCGCCCGCGCGTGGAGCGACTTCGCAGCTCAAATTGCCCTCTATTATCGTGCTGCTCAGGAACACGGACTCGAACGACACCGGCACATAGGTATCGCCCGCGGCCATCGTCTTGGCGTCGGGTAAAGCGGCCACGGCCGCTTGCAAACAAGCATCCAAAAGACGAGTACTTCGCTCCAAACGCGCCGTTCTGCCGCCTCGTGTGACCGGTGGCGCGATCTCGACCGAGAGCGCGGCCTGACTGCGATGGCCGCCGAGCACGAGTCGAAACGCAGCGCCGTACTCCAAGCCACGCCGCTCCATGGCTTGATAGTGGCTGGCCGCGTCGAACGCCACCCCTCCGGCCATGGCCGGAGCAGCATTCAGCACGGCCGGCGCACCGAGTTGTACCTGCAAACTCGCGTGCTCGGTCCAGTCGAGCGGGTCCGCCGCGTCGCTCGACTCGCAACCGAGGATCTTCAGCTGGCAAGCCGCGGCGCCCTGACGGGTCAAGACGATCTGCACACGGCGCGTTCGGTCCTCTGCCAAGACCAGCGCCGCGCCGATCTGCACCGAGTGACACGTGGCGAGCGACAAACCGCAGGCCTCAGCCGCTTCGAGCCCGAGTTCGATGAACAACGCGGCCGGTACCACCACCGCGCCGTTGACCCGGTGATCCGCCAAGAAGGGCAGTTGTTCGACGTCCAGCTCGAGTTGAAAATAGCTCGTTCCCGGTTGGGCCGCCGGGTTGAAGGCGTCTCCTAGGAGCCCTTTCGTTCCGGCCCGCAAGGCGGGCGGCGCGACGGGCTCGTACCAGAAATGCTCGCGCTGCCAAGGCACAGCAGGCAGCGAGAGCAGCCGTCCGCGCTCGGGAAAGAGCGGCTCGAAATCGACGGGCAGCCCGGCGCAATGCGCTGCGGCCGTGGCCGTCAAAAATGAGCCGAGGTCGTCTTCGTCGCGACGCCCGGCGCACAGCGTCAGCGCTGCGGCGCCGCGTTCCTCGGCGAGTTCGCTGAGCGCGCCGCCGAGCAGCGGGTGCGGGCTCATTTCGAGGAATGCGTCGTAGCCGTCTTCGAGCAAGCGCAGCGCCATGGTCGAGAAGCGCACGGGCTCACGCAGGTTCTTTACCCAATAGGCCGCGGTGAGCGCTTCACCGCTTTCGATCGCGCAAGTCACCGTCGAATAGATGGCCAGGTCCGCACGTTTCGGAGTCAGCCCTTGCAATGCGTCTCGCAAATCCGCGGCCAGCGGATCCATTTGCGGGCTGTGGGACGCGACATCGACCCGAATCCGACGACAAAAAACCTCGCGTGCCTCCAGCGCCGACAAAATTTGATCGAGCGCGCCGGGATCGCCGGACAGCACCGTCGAGCGTCGGCTATTGCTGACCGCCACCGAAACACGATCCTCGTAGCCTGCCAGCGCTGCCTCCGCCTCTGTGAGTGGCAGCTCGACGACGGCCATGGCTCCCTTGCCGCTCACGCGCCGGAGCAGCGCGCTGCGCCGACAGACGATACGCGCCGCGTCCTCGAGTGAAAGTGCACCGGCAACGCACGCCGCGGCCACCTCGCCCATGCTGTGACCGATCACGGCGCTGGGCTGTACGCCGAGCGCGCGGAACGCCGCAGCGTAGCTCAGCGCCAGCGAGAACAAAAGCGGCTGAATCGCGTCGATCTGCTCGAAGCGGACTTGCCCTTCCGCGCGCTGCAGCTCCTCGATCACCGACCAGCCAGTGAGCTCACGCACGGCCGCATCACAGCGACGGAGTTCCTGAGCAAACGTCAGATTGTGACGATAGAGCTCGCGGCCCATACCCAGCCACTGGGCGCCTTGTCCAGGAAACACGAAGGCCACCTTGCGCGCGCGACCCAGCTCGGCTTGTCCGGTCACGACACGCGCACTCACCTCCCCTGCCAAATACGATTCGAGCCCTGCCTGCACTTCGGCGACCGAATCAGCCAGCAGCGCCACGCGATACTCCGCGCTCTGGCGCCTGACGCTACTGGTGTACGCGAGATCGGCCAACGCGATTTCGGGCTGTGTGGGCAGCCAGCGCGCGAGCGCCCGAATGGCCGCGCTGCGCGCTTCGGCAGTATGGCCAGAGACCAGCACCAGCTGCTTGCCGAGCACGGGTGCACGGGGCGCGGGCGGAGGAGCGTCACTGAGTACGACGTGTGCGTTGGTGCCGGCGATGCCGAACGAACTCACTCCGCCGATACGCGGCTGCTCGCGGCGCGGCCAGGGCGAAAGTGCGGAATTGACCACGACGGGCAGCGTTTCCCAGGGGATGCTGGGAGCCGGCTCCGAGTAGTGCAGGCTCTGCGGCACCAGCTCGTGCTGCAGCGAGAGCACGACCTTGATCAGGCCAGCCAGCCCTGCTGCGCCCTCGGTGTGACCGATGTTCGTCTTGACCGAGCCGACGCGGCACGGGCGCTCTCGAGCGCGCCCTTCGCCAACAATCGCGCCGATCGCGCCGATCTCCACGGGGTCACCAGCGCGCGTGCCGGTTCCGTGGGCTTCAATGTAGTCGACCGAAGCCGGCGAAACGCCCGCCGCAGCGTACGCCCGGCTCAGCATTTCGCGCTGACCATGAGCGCCCGGCGTGCCGAGCGAACCGCTGCCCGACCCGTCGTTGGTCACGCTCGAGCCGAGGATCGTCGCATAAACGCGGTCGCCGTCGGCCAGCGCGCGCGACAGCGGCTTCAGCAGCAGCGCGGCCGCGCCGTCGCTGCGCACGTAACCATCGGCGGCCGCATCGCCGAACTTACAGCGACCATCCGGCGCCATCATCCGAGATTGCGAGTAGGCAATGGTGATGAAGGGCTCCAGGATGACATTGGCTGCGCCAACCAGCGCCGTATTGCACTCTCCGCTGCGTAAGCTTTGGCAGGCCAGATGAACCGCGACCAGTGAGGACGAGCAGGCGGTGTCGACGGTGAAGCTCGGCCCGTTGAAGTCGAACACGTGCGACAAGCGGCCAGACGCCGTGTAGCGCCCAGTCCCGGTCGTCATGTAGAAGTCGATCGCGGACGGGTCACGGAAGAGGCGTGATTCGTACTCGTTGAGCCACATGCCGACGAACACCCCGGTGTGCGAGCCCGAGCCCGGCACGGTGCGCTGCCCGGCGTCATCCAACGCCTCGCGCGCGAGTTCGAGCAACAACCGCTGCTGGGGATCGAGCCGCTCGGCCTCACGGGGAGAGATACCGAAATAAGCGGCATCGAAGCGATCCAGGTGCTCGAGAAAGCCGCCCCAGCGGGTCATGATTCGGCCGGGGGTGGCCGGTTCGGCGGCATACAGCGCATCGAGATCGAAGCGATCGCGCGGTATCTCCACGATCGCCGAGCGGCCCTCGCGCAGCAGCTGCCAAAATGCTGTCAACGACGCGGCGCCTGGAAAGCGACAAGCCATGCCGACGATTGCGATCGGCTCCGGCGTTTCGAGCGCGTGAGTCACGAGCTGGGCCTCGGCCATTGGCTGCAGATATCGGCGACCAGCGCTTCACGCTGCGCTGCCAGGTAAAAATGGTCACCCTCGAACAGCCGCACCCGCACCGGCTGCTCGGCAACGCGTTGCCAGCCGGCTAGCTGAGCCGGAGCCGGGTGTCGATCGCGAGCGCCGCCGAACACGTGGACCGGGCAGCGCACTCGCTGCGAAGACAACGGAAAGCGTTCGATGGCGCCGATGTCCGCGCGTAAGGTGGGCAACAGCAGAGCGAGCAAGTCTGGCTCCTGCAGCACGGCTTCCGGGATCGCTCCGTAGCGGGTCTGAATCACGTCCAAGAACTGCGCCTCGGGTAGACCGTGCAGCGGGGATTCGGGGTCCGGCTCATCGGGCGGGCGGCGCGCGGACAGGAACAAATGCGCCGGAGCGCGCTGCCCCTCGCGTTCGAGTGCCACCGTGAGCGCGTACGCGATCAGCGCGCCCATGCTGTGGCCAAACAAAGCGTACGGTAGGTCGGAGGCCCTCACCACCAGTGGCAGCACGGCCGCGACAATCTCTTCGATCGAGGCGAACGACGGCTCGCGCAGGCGGCCTTCGCGCCCCGGCAGCTGCACGGCCACGAGTTCGATGTCAGGCGCTAAAATGGGCGACCACGCGCGGAACACCCCGGCTCCGCCGCCTGCGTATGGCAGGCAAAACAGCCGCCGAGACGGGCCCACTTTGGCAGCGAACCGGAGGCCCCCTGCGGCGCGTGCCGCTTCGCTCATTTCTGACCCTCGCACCGGCTGCTCATCGGTCCACCGCCTGACGCGCCAGCCGATCGCGCGCTCGCTGCAAACCCGCGTTGCGGTCTCCCTCCGCGAGCAGCTCCGCCTGTGCCGCAACCGTGGTGCGTTGAAACAGATCGACGACGGTCAGCTCGACACCAAACTCCCGCTTCAGCGCGGCGTGCACGCGAATCACCAATAGTGAATGGCCGCCGAGATCGAAGAAATTCTGATGCAGCCCGACCCGCTCGACGCGCAACACGGCACACCAAACGGCAGCCACTTTGCGCTGCGGCTCCGTCATCATCACGTCGAACGCGGGGCCGGCGACGCGCGCGGCAGACGGCGCGGGGAGCGCCTTGCGATCGATCTTGCCATTCGGCGTGAGCGGCAAGTCGTCGAGCGGCACGATGGCGGAGGGCACCATGTACTCGGGTAAGCGCGTTCGGAGCTGGGTGCGCAGCTCTTCCTCCGGCAGAGCGGCGCCCGCATCCGCTGCCACTACGTAGGCCACGAGCCTTTGATCGCCCGGAACGTCCTCACGCACCATCACCACGTTGCGCCGCACCGCAGGGTGTTCGGCGAGTACGGACTCGATTTCCCCGAGCTCGATGCGGTAGCCGCGCAACTTGACTTGATGATCGCGGCGCCCCACGAACTCCAGCGCGAGATCGTTGCGCAGACGTGCCACGTCGCCAGTGCGATACACGCGCTCCGGAGCACGCCCCGCGAGCGAGACGCGCACGAACTTCTCGGCCGTGAGCTCGGGACGTTGCCGGTAGCCGCGTGCCACGCCCTCCCCGCCGATGCACAGCTCGCCTGCTACACCGAGCGGCACTGGCTGCCCCGCCGCGTCGAGCACGTACACGGTCGTGTTCAAGATCGGGTGACCAATCGGGATGCCGCTGTCGGCGTCGCGCAGCTCCTGCACCGTCGACCACACGGTGGTCTCCGTCGGACCGTACATGTTCCACAGCGACCGTACGCGGGAGAGCAGCGCACGCGCCAAATCCCGAGGTAGCGCTTCCCCACCACATAGTGCCACGAGGCGCGCAGTGCCTTCCCAGCCCGAGTCGATCAAGAGCCGAAACGTCGCCGGAGTCGCTTGTAGCATCGTCGCGCCGCAGGTCTCGATGCGCTCGCGCAAACGCTCGCCGTCGAGCACCTCGCCGCGCGAAGCGATCACGGTACGGCCCCCGCTGACCAACGGTAGGAAAATTTCCAACCCAGCGATGTCGAACGAAGGCGTCGTCACGGCCAAGAGCACGTCGGCCGCGCCGTAGCCCGGCTCGCGTTGCATCGCCTCCAAAAAATTCACCACGTTGCGGTGTTCGATCTCGACGCCTTTCGGCCGCCCCGTCGAACCCGAGGTATAGATGACGTAAGCGAGATCGCTGGCTTCGACTGTCACTTCGGGCAGGGTGTTGGGCACCGCGGCCCAGGCGGCTTCATCGTCCACGAACACCAGCGGGACGTTGGCCGCCGCGACCGCCGACGTGAACCGGCGTTCGGTCACGACGCAAGCGACCTCGGCGTCGAGCAACGTGTAGCTCAAGCGTTCGGGGGGATGGCTCGGATCGACCGGCACGTACGCCGCCCCCGCCTTCAGCACAGCCAGCAACGCCACCGGCAAGAACGACGTGCGGTCCAAGCACACCCCGACGAGGGAACCGCGGGCGACTCCTTGGGCGCGAAGCAGATGGGCCAGTTGGTTGGCCCGCTGCTCCAGCGCGGCGTAGCTCAAACTCGCGTCCTCGGCCTCCACGGCCAACGACTCTGGCGTGCGCTCGGCCACCGCGCGCACCCAATCGTGCACGCAGCGGGTGCGGTCGTGCTCGAAGCGCGTAGCGTTCACATCGTCGAGCAGCACACGCTCGTCGTCTGCCGTCAGTAGTGGAATGTCGCGCACCGGTCGCTTCGCATCGGCGATCACTTCTTGCAAGAGCTTCAGGTATTGGCCGTGAATGCGCTCGATGCGCTCGGCATCGAACAGATCAGCCACGTATTCGTACACCAAGCGCATTCCGTCCGGCACGGAGTCGAGCTCGAGTGTGAGGTCGAAGCGCGAACTGGCATCACCGACGCCATCGTCAACGGCTTCGATTTCCAGCCCCGCGGGCCTGAGCACCTGCATCGGAAAGGAATGCAACGTGAACAGACATTGAAAGATCGGATGGTGACTCGTGGTGCGCTCGGGGCGCACGGCTTCTACGATGCGATCGAAAGGCAAATCGCGGTGATCGAACGCGCGCAGCACCGTGCTCTTCACTTGCGCCAAAAAATCGACGAAGCGCGGGTTTCCCTCGAGCCGGCCACGCAACACGATATTGTTCACGAAGCAGCCGATCAACGATTCGAGCTCGATCCGATCGCGGTTGGCCACGGGAGAACCGACCACGACGTCGTCCTGACCCGAGTAGCGGGCCAGGAGCACCTGGAAAGCGGCCAGCAACGTCATGTATAGCGTGGCCTGGTGTGCGAGGCTGAAAGCGTTCAGCTGCTCGAGCAGCGCGGCGGGCATGCGCAAGCTGCGACGTTTGCCCCGAAACGACTGCAGCAACGGACGCGGGCGGTCGGTCGGCAGCTCGAGCAGGGTGGGTGCGCCCGCGAGCTCTCGTTGCCAATAGCTCAATTGTCGCGCGAAAAGCCCAGAATTTAGCTGGTGGCGTTGCCACGCCGCGTAGTCCACGTACTGGATCGAAAGCGCCGGTAGTGGTGACGGCTTGCCTTCGAGCGCGGAGGCGTAGACCGCGCAAATCTCGCGCACGGCCACGCTCAGTGACCAGCCGTCAGAGGCGATGTGGTGCACGCACACGACCAAGCGCGACTCCTCGGCTGAAAGCCGCATCAGCAAGAACTTCGCCATCGGTCCCTGCGCGAGGTCGAACGGTTCGGTGCCGAATTCTTTCGCCAGCCGTTTCACTTCCGGCTCTGGCTCACGCGACCCACTCAGATCGACGAAGCGCACCGCGCTGCCCGGGTATTCTTTGATCTCGGCTCGCGGCTGGCCATCTTCTGCCCGGATGCAAGTCCGCAAGGACTCGTGACGATGGATCAGCGCATCCAGCGCGTGGCTCATGGCGGGTCGATCCAAAGTCCCCGTAATGCGCAGCTGCACGGCGATGTTGTAGTGCGCCGTGCCCGGCTGCATGCGATCGAAGACCCACAGCCTTTGCTGTGCGAAGGAAAGCGGCAAGGGCGGCGTACGCGGGACTTGCTGCAAGGGACCACGCGCAGGCAGAGCCGCACGCAACGCAGCCACGATCTCTGGTTTGCGCTTGGCGAGCGCGCGCTTCAGCTCGTCGTCCACGGCGCCGCTCGGCGCGTTCAACCGCAGCTTGTCGCCGTCCAAGGTTACGCGGATGTCGCGCGCCGCCAGCTCGGATAGAAACACGTCGATGGCATGCGGCTCTGGCTGACCCACGCTTTCGTCGGCGCCCAGTGCCTCGAGCAAGGCTTCGGGGTCTTGCGCAGCGCCTCGTAAGAGCGTGCCGTAGTGATCCAAAAACCCCTGCGCGGTCGGGCCATCGAAGAGGTCCGTGTTGTATTTCAACTCGATATCGAGCGAGCTCTCCCGCTCCAGCACTTGCAGTGAGAGATCGAACTGCCCTTCCATCTGACGCAGCGGGTACTCACCGAGCGCAAGCTCGGAACGAGCGGATTCGTTCGAACTGGCCTTGCTGCGCGCGGCATCCGTACTGAGCAGGCCGAAGAAGATCTCGAATAGCGGCGAGCGGCCGGCTGTGCGCGGCGCCTGTGCGTGCTGTACGATCAGTGAAAGTGGATATTGCTGCGCTGCAATCGCCTCCCGCACCGCCTCGCGTACGCTCGCGAGCAGCGCGCGGAACGACATGCCCGCCTGCACCGCAGTGCGCAAAGGCACCGGATTGACGAAGTAGCCGACGGCTCGGCTGAACTCTGGGCGGGTACGACCGCTCATCGGTGTACCCACGACCAGATCTTCCGCGCCCGTGAGCCGAAATAACATGGCGTCGAACGCCGCCAGCAGCACGACGAACAAGGTCGTGGATTGCTCGCGCGCGACGCGCCGTAAGCCGTTCGCCACTTCCGAGCCGGCGGAAGCAACCCGGGTCGCGCCGCGAAAGGATTTGAGCGGCGGCCGAGGGCGATCCGTAGGCAGCGGGATGGGCAGCGGCAGCGGGTTCAAGCGTGACGTCCAGTATTGCTCGAGCCTTTGGCCTTCGGGACTTTCCAAGAGCCGACTCTGCAACTCGACGAAATCGACGTAGCGCGCCTCTGGAAGCGCGGGCACCTTCACTTCCAGGCCCGCCGCCTCCGCCTGCAGCGCGCCGAAGTCTTCCAACAATACCGCCAGAGACCAACCGTCCGCGGCGATGTGATGCACGCACAGCGACAGCACGTGCTCATTCGCAGCGCGGCTGTACAGCGCGCTGCGAAACACGGGCCCGCGCTCGAGGTCGAACGGCCGTTTGCAGTCGCTCTCTATGCGAACCTTCAGCAAAGCATCCGAGAGCCCGACCACGTCGTAACGCTCGAACACCACCTCTTCTGAGCCGACGGTGCGCTGTTCGAGTTGGCCATCTTCTGCCAAGTGGTAGGTCGTGCGTAGCATGGCGTGGCGGTCGACCAACCCCTGCAGCGCTTCCTGAATCGTCCGAGGGTCGACCTCGGCGCCGATGCGAACCGCCAGCGCCACGTTGTAGGCGGGGCTGTCGGGGGCCTCTTGCGCAATCAACCAAAGCGAGCGCTGATTGTACGACAGCGGGCTCGAGACGAGCTGATCGCGGCCTTGCTCGCGCAACGCGGCCGTGACCTCGGAGCGACGAGCGCGCAGCTCCGCTCGCTCGTCTGCGCTGAGCTGAGCCCCGGGATCTTTGACGCGTAAGCGTGCCCCCTCGACGCGCAACTCGACACCGCGTGCCGCAGCGCGGGCCAACAGTTCAGCCGCAGTCATCACGCTACCCGCTCCTGCTTCCAATACGCTTCATAACCACCGGCAGAAACCACCAAGCCTATCATCGAACGCTTCTCGCTTTTCGGATAGCCAGAGCGCGCAGCAAACGCTCAGCCCGCGCACGCCAAGACGCCACAGTCTCGAGCTCGCCGCAATTCGTGGCGTTCATGCGTTCACCGTGCGCTTCGCTAAGTGGGTTTGGCGCTTCGCCACGCGGCTCGTTTCGAGTGGATGTCTTGAGCGGACAGACAATGTCTGAGTCGGAGTCGCCCCGCAGATATGCCGGCTTTTGTGGTCCCTCCGCCCGCGCAGCAACCGAAAAACGGTCCCCCCGCAGTAATGGCAGGTCGTTTGGAGGAATTTTCGGCTCGGCCGATTGCAGCCGGCACCGAACTTTGCACTGGGCGTGCGGTCAGCGCTCAACGAACGCGACTCGATGTCTGAACGGTCCCTAATCCTTATTGGCAGCACACGATGCTGGCGCGCCCGTGCCCTCGATCGTTCCGCCGGCGTAGAGGTTGGGAACGCACTGCTTGGGCACCGGCGTCCCGCTGACTCGGCCGGATACGGGGGCAAACGGGAGCGGGCACTCGTCGCCTTCGGCGCCCGAAATGGACGTCGGAGTGCCAGCGCAACTGGCGTCGCTGTAGACCTGAACGCTCGCGTTGCTGCAGGGACCGTACCCGCCCGCGCAAGTGCAAGTGCCGCAGCTCCGGCTGTCGTTGACACCTGTGTTCCAGGCCGCGCCGTTCGACGTCGCGTAGGCACCACTGCACGAGCTGTTGCCGGTCTTGCGCGCGCAGGGAGTACTGATTGGCTGACAGCTGGTAGTGAACATGTTGTAGGACATCCTGGGCGCACGATTCTGCGCGAAGGCGCTCACGGATCATCGATCCTCGAGAACTTTGCAGCACCAGGGAACCAAGCCCCCGATTCGGCGTCAGCCCAGGAGCTATTCGGTGAGCGCCGTGAACGAGCGCTTCAGCGAGGGCGAGCCGCAAACCGCCTTCGCCCCAGCTCTCCGAGGGCGGCGACGGCGAGACACACCAGGCCCCCGATCGCGATCGGCGCGCGGCCACCTGCGAGATCCGCGAGTTGCCCGACGAGCGGGCCCCCCACCAGCGCCGTGCCGCCGATCAGCGCGGTTTGCAGCGCGAGCACACGCCCCTGCATGTCTCGGCGCGTGTCAACCTGCGCGATCGTGGTGGACGCAGTCAGGTACACGATGCTCGCCGCGCCCAACAAAAAAGCGGCCGGCACGGCCACCGGCACCGACGGCAATGCCGATAGCAGCAACATGCTGCAGCCCAGCGCGAGCGCGCTCTGCACCACGTGCCGGAGCTGAACCAGCCGCCGGTGCGCGACCGCGAGTGTGCCGAGCACCGCTCCGCAGCTCAAGGTAGCGTAGAGCGCAGCGAAGGCGACCTCACTCCCGTGGAGCGAGCGAGTGACGAACAGCGGCAGCGCGACGCGCAGGTTGAACGTAAATAGCCCGATCAGCGCGAACATTCCGAAGCTGATCCAGAGTTCTGGCACCGACGCGACATAGGCGAGCCCCTCGCGCACCTCGCGACCGGTACGGGCTTGGCGGGGTTGCCGGTAGAGCTCTTGCTCACGCATCAGCAGCAAGCAGCCGATCACTGCCAGGTAGGTGATCGCATCGACGACGAAGCACCAGCCGAAGCCCACGCTCGTGACCAGCACACCGGCCAGCGCGGGACCTGCAACCTGCGACAAAGCGACGATCGTGCTGTAAAGCACGACGGCGTTGGGCAGGTTGTCCTTGGAGACCATCTCCGGGACGAACGATCGCCGGAGTGGGTTATCGAAAGCGAGCAGCACGCCGCCAGCGAGAGACAACGCATACAGCAACACGAGCGGCGGATGGGGCAGGAATGCGAGCACGGCGAGCGCGACCGACTGAGCCATTTCCAGGCCCTGCGTGATCAGCAAGGCGCGACGCTTGTCGGTGCGATCCGCAACGGCGCCCGCCCATGCCGAGAGCACGACCAAGGGTCCGAACTGGCAGGCGGCGAGTGCACCCACCGCGAGTCCGCTGTGCCCGAGCTCGAGCACGAACAGGATCAGCGCGAGGTTCGTGAGCTGATTGCCCGTGTTCGAGATCAGCTGGCCGATGAAGAACAGCCGGAAGTTGTAGGTCGCAAGCGATTGGAAGGTTTTGCCGAGCGCGGCGCGCGCGCGCCCGCCCGGCTCGGGTCTCCTCGATGGTAGTCGGGTCGAGAGCGACATGAGGGGCCGAGGGTTAGGCTTCGAGGCGACCGGCCTCGGCCAGGCGCTCGAGCAGCTCGATCGATTTCTTCAGCGCAGCGCGCTCGCGCGCCGAGACCACGCTCTGAATGGCCCGGCTGAGCCAGGCGTCGCGCGACGCGAGGGCGGACTCGTACAGGCGATTGCCCGCGGCCGTGATACTGATCACGGTCTTGCGGCCGTCAGCGGGGTCGGCCGCGGAGCGAACCAGGCCGGCGCGCTTCAAGGGCGCGAGCGTTTGCGCGATTGCCTGGGGCGTGACGTGCTCGGCCGCGGCCAGCGCCGATGCGGTGGTCGGGCCAGCGTCGCGCAGCCGCTTGAGCACGGCCACTTGCGCAATCGGTGGCTCGACCCCGCCCGCCCAGGCCGCCTCGCGAAAGCGCCCTCGCAGGCGCTTCACGGCCACCGCCAGCCGGATTGCCAGCGGGTCCGGGGTGCTGCCGCGAGCTCGCTTCGCGTCCATCCCTCCGAGCATGAATTAGCCAAGTGACTTGCGCAAGTGACTTGGCTAATCCAACTTTGTTCATGGCCCAAATCGCTCGCTCCGCGCTGCTGGTGATGGACGTTCAACCCGGGATCCTGGATCGCGCGCCGGATCCCGCCGCGTACCTAGCAAGCGTCGAGGATGCGCGGCGCGGCGCACGCGAGCGCTCGATTCCGGTGATCCACGTGATTGTCGGCTTCCGCCCCGGGCTGCCGGAAGTGAGCGCGCGAAACCAAGCCTTCGCCGGCGTCAAACAACAGGCCCCGGGCTGGCTCAGCGAGGCTCGGCCCGCGATTACCCCGGAAGCGAGCGATATCGTGGTGACCAAGCGCCGCGTGAGCGCGTTCACGGGCAGCGATCTCGAAGTCGTTCTGCGCGCGGCCGGGGTCGAACACCTGGTGCTTTGCGGAATCGCAACCAGCGGCGTCGTTCTCTCCACGCTGCGCGAGGCCGCCGACAAGGACTACCAAATCAGCGTGCTCGCCGACCTCTGCGTCGATCCAGACCCCGACCTGCACGCCGTGCTCATGGGCAAGGTGTTTCCTCGGCAGGCGTGGGTCACCAGCGCGGCGGATTGGCTCGCCAGCCTCGCGCGCGCCCAGGATGACTAGCTAAAAGGGCGGGCTCGAGTTCGACCGCATGCCCAGCAGGCATCGTCGGCAACGAGCTTTCTTTGCAGTTTTCGTGGGGGGCGTTGCTCTCCCGGCTACGCTTCCGATATTGATGCCGAATGGTGTTTGGAGACGGAGGGAAGCGGCGCTCTGCGAGTTCGCCGCTGGTTCGACCGTGGTTGTGGGTCGCGTTCGCGGCGGTCCTTTTGGCCTCCGGTGCGCTGCTCGCGCGCTTGGCGATTCGCAATCACTTCGCGCGCCGGTCACCCCAGCTGACCCCCGTCGATGTCAGCGCGCACGAGAAGGCTGCGCTGGAGCGGAAAGCGCGCGTCGAACCGGCCGCCATCGTCGCCTTCGCGCCACTGCCGGACCAGCTGCCGCTGATCGATCGCTCCGGAAGGGACGCCTACGGCTATCCCCTATCCTACGTCGATCGCGCGGCCTTACGCAGCCTGCTCGGTCGCGGCAAATACCAAGAGCTCTCCCAGTACATGGAACGATTCGAAGCCGACGCCGAAGCCGATTTCCACAACGAATACCGCATCCATGATGCCGTCGACGCGTTCGAGACACCCGAGCGCACTTTGGACGCCAGTTTCGACGGTTGGGTCGCCGCAACACCGAATTCGTTCGCGCCCTGGCTCGCGCGCGGCGCGCATCGCTATGCGCTCGGATTTGCAGAGCGCGGCGAACAGCTGGCTGCAAAAACCGACGCCGAGAACTTCGCGGGCATGGAAGCCGCCTTTGCGCTGGCCTTCGCCGACCTCGACCACGCGCTACGCCTGAATCTGCGGCTGATGCCCGCACGCCGAAATCAAATCCGGATCGCCTTCGTCGGTTCGCGCCATCGGGCCGAGCTCGACGCCATGTGCAAGCTCGCGTTCGAAGTTTGCCCGGCTTGTTTTCAGCCGCGCGCGACCCAGCAATGGGCGCTAGAACCGCGCTGGGGCGGCAGCTACGAGAAGATGGCGCGCGCCGCAAAGGCGGCCAGTCCAGCGCTCAACCCGCGCTTCAGGCAATTGCCGGGTTACGAGCTCATCGATCGCGCCGCGGTCTTGGCCGCCGGGGACGACTACAAGGGCGCGCTGGTCTTGGACCAACAAGCGGTGGCCCTCGGCGACAACGCCGATTTCTTGCTGTCGCGCGCTCGCCACCTTGCGCGCCTCGACGACGCGGCGGGTGCGCTCGAAGCCATCAACCGCGCGCTCGAGCTCAGACCGCAGCGCACGGACCTGCTACTTTTTCGCGCACGCTTGTACACGCGCAAAGAATTCCGCGATTATCAGGCTGCTCATGCAGACATGCTCTTGGCCCTGCGCCTCGATCCCGCGGACTCGGATGCTCGCGCCCTGCTGCGTACGGTCGCCCAAGGGCTCGATTACCTGGCTGGCCAGGCCCAACAACGCGGGGATCTGAGCAACGCGCTGCGCCTGCTCGACGAATCGATGGATCTTTTTCCGAACAACGCAGTCGAACAACGCCGCAATGCCCTGCTGGCCAGCGGTTTCCGCGGCACCCCGGACGAACTCACGGCGCTCGAACGCGCCGCCAACGCCGCGCCCCACGATTTTTACGCTCACCAGCGCTTGGACTATGCGCTGTCCCAGAGCGCACAATGGCAACGCATCGTGACGATGTGGAGCGCCTTCATCACCGAAAATCCCAGCGAAGGAAGGGCGTATTACGAGCGCGCCGGAACGTACTCGCACATGGCCAAGCCGGAGGCCGCCCGCGCCGACGCCACGCGCGCCTGCGAGCTCGGCGTGAGCGTGGCTTGTGCTCGCGCTGCGCTGACGCCCTGAAGCCCGTACGGCGGCGTGCAGGCTTGCTCGGCGAGGACGAACGAGCGATCCTCGGACCATGCGCCTATGCGTATTTTGCGGTTCAAATTTCGGGGTGCGCGCGGCATACCGCGCGGGCACCGAGGCGTTCGGGCACCTGCTGGCCGAACGACAGATCGAGTTGGTGTACGGCGGTGCACACGCGGGCTTGATGGGCGCGCTCGCCGACGCGGTGCTGGCCGGCGGTGGGCGAGTGATTGGGGTGATTCCCGAAGCACTCGTGGGGCGCGAGCTCGCCCATCAGGGTCTGACCGATCTGCGGATTGTGCACTCGATGCACGAGCGCAAAGCAATGATGGCCTCACTCGCGGACGGCTTCATCGCTTTGCCCGGCGGCATTGGCACCCTCGAAGAACTATTCGAAGTCTGGACCTGGTCGCAGCTCGGGTTGCACCAAAAGCCGTGTGCCCTGCTCGACCTCGAGGGATTCTATGGCGGCCTTTCGACCTTCATGGATCACGTGCTTGCGGAGGGCTTTCTCAAGCCGGCGCAGCGCCGGGCCCTGATCGTGGAAGCCGACGCGGCCAGCTTGCTCGATCGCATCGCCAGCTACCGCCCCGAACACGTTGCCCCGTCGATCGATAGCGGCCAGAGCTGAACCGGCGCGCGAAGCACTCAGAGCACGTCGTGTTCAGTGAGCCACTGGTGGAGCCGGCCGCGCAGGTTCGAGTACGCTGCACTGTCGACTCGGCGTAAGGCGTCGAGCCGAGCGATCAGACGATCGGGATCAGTGGCAGCCTTGGCGCGCAGAATATCGAGCTGCATCTACTTGAATGCGTCGACCGCATCACGCGCAGCGCCGTTCGCTGCGAAATTCGGATCTTGGGCCACGTGGGCCGCGAGTAGTACTTCGATCACGGCCGAGATATTTTTGAGCTGGCGCCCGGCACTGTGAACCTGGCTCAAGATACGCCCTTCCAGCGCCGGATCTCCCGAGCTCTCGAAGCTCAGATTGAAGGTCGTCTGTTGAACCTGCAATTGGCTGTTGGCAGTCGGCGTGTCAGTCATCGGCTCTCTCCCCGTGCTCCATGCTAAGCTTCGCGCCGCCATGGCGCAAATCCAATCACCCTTTCACGACGTCCCGCTCGCCCCGCCCGATCCCATTCTCGGCGTCACGGACGCCTTCAACGCCGATCAGAATCCGAAGAAGGTGAACCTCGGTGTGGGCGTGTACCAGGACGGGCAAGGCAAAATCCCCGTCCTGCGCACGGTGCATGAAGCAGAAAAGCGCTGGCTCGAACTCGAGACGTCCAAGGCCTACCTACCGATCGATGGTTTGCCGGCGTACCGAACCGACGTGCAGAATCTGCTGCTCGGCGCCGATCACCCACTCAGTAAGGCGGGTCAGGTCGTGACCGCGCAAGCGCTCGGGGGCACCGGTGCGCTGCGCGTCGGCGGGGATTTTCTGCGGCGCTTCCTGCCAAGCTCCGAGCTCTGGATCAGCACGCCGACCTGGGAGAACCATCGCGCGGTGTTCGAGGCGGCGGGCTTCAAGGTCAATGAGTACCCCTATTACGATCCGGAGACCCGCGGGCTTGCCTTCGGACAAATGACGTCGGCGCTGCGTGCGCTGCCTGCCGCGAGCATCGTGCTGCTCCACGGCTGCTGCCACAACCCGACGGGCGTCGATCTCACGCCTGCGAACTGGCTGGAGGTCGTCAGCATCGTGAAGGAGCGCGGCCTCGTGCCCTTCATCGATCTCGCCTACCAAGGCTTCGCCGAAGGCCCGGAGCCGGATGCCTTCGCCGTGCGCGCGTTCGCCGACGCGGGCGTGCCACTGGTGGTCTCGAGTTCGTTCTCCAAGTCCTTCTCGCTCTACCGCGAGCGCGTGGGCGCGATCACGTTCGTGACCAGCAGCGCTGACGAAGCCAAACGCGCTACCTCGCAGCTGAAGCGCACCATTCGTTCGAATTACTCGAACCCGAGCTCACACGGAGCGCAAATCGCGGCGATGATTCTGTCCGACGCCGAACTGCGCAAGAGCTGGGAAGCGGAGCTCACGGAAATGCGTGAGCGCATCGTGCGCATGCGCGCCCTATTCGTGCAAAAGCTGGCGGCCAAGCAGCAGGCGCGCGATTTTTCCTTCGTGCAGCAGCAACGCGGCATGTTCTCTTACTCGGGCCTGGAGCTCCCCCGCGTGCAGCGCCTGCGCAGCGAATTCGGTATCTACGTGGTCGACAGCGGACGCATGTGCGTCGCGGCCATGAACGAGCACAACATCGACTACATCACCGAATCGATCGCCCGGGTCTTGTAGAGTCACGCGGCACCCAGCGCGCGAATGCCTGAGCGAGGGATGAATCAGCGACAAAGCAGGTACGGGTGATTCATGTATCACCCGCGCTTGATTCAGGCGCCCGGCCCGCGCTTCGGCAGCCGTGAAAATGGCCGTCGTTTCCGCCTTGGGCCCGAACCTCGGCACTGGCGCGGCTTTTGCTGAGCGGTGCTCGGGGGACAGGTCCATGAATTCATGTTTGCGCACGATCCGCGTTTGTCTGCTTGCGGGTGCGGCTTCGCTCGGCTGCTCTGCGGGCGCCGTGCCCGAGGTCGCGGGCGACGAACCGGACGTACCCGAGGCCGTCTCGTCCGTGGAGCAGGGCGTCGATCAGGCCTGTATCAATCAGTGTATGCGCAGTTGCGTGTGCACGCCCGACGACGGAAAGCCCGCGGTTTGCCGGCGGATGTGCCTCGCCGACTGCACGGACGCCTGTGCGCCGCAAACGTGCACGCCGAGCTGGGCGGGCAAGCCTGCGGTGCACCCGACGGCTGTGGCGGGCCGTGCAGCGCCGGCCATTCCTCACCAAGTCCGTGCGCTTCGACATCTTGGTGCGCGACATGGGTCCCGTCGACGCAAACAACGTCGAGCTCTTGGTTCAGACCAACTTGCCGGCTTCCATGAGTACGCTGATCACGTCCAACGGGTTCGTCTGTCACTCGCTCGCCGCTCATCAGCCGCGGCTCGGCCTGACTTGCACTGGCGGAAGCATCGGGCGCTTCAATACGGCGAGTATCCAGCTGAGGCTCGCGCTGCCGTCGCCGGGCTACGACGTGTTGTCGATGATCGCGGACCGAACAACGCGATCGTCGAGCTGGACGAATCGGACAACCTGACGAACGGCGGCGTACTGCTGCCCTGAGTGTTGGCGCATCCGCGGGGACCTCCGGGCAGCGCAGATCAATCGAGGATGGGACACCGCACCACCCGCCCCGTGCCGCTTGTCCCGCCGTGACTGCTGCCAGCGGCATTCACAGGTCTGTGATCCGGATCAGCGCGAGGGCTGGGGCATTTCTGTCCCGGTCGCGAGCTCGCGCGGCTCGCGCGGCTCGTGCGGCTCGTGCGGCTCGTGCGGCTCGTGCGGCTCGTGCGAACACGCCCGAGGGCTCGAGTCGCGTCAACGAATACCCGCTGCTCGACTGAATCGCTGTTGGGCGACGCGTGTTACAGGCTCTCCCAACGGTCGCTCGCAACTCGCCTTGGCGCTCCAGTGCTCCGTATGCACTCGCCGACCACTCGATTCGTCTCCGCGGGCGCCTCGGCACATCCGATAGGGCCGGGCCGCGCCCGTTTCGGAGTCGAGTCGCGGGGGTCCCTTTCAGCTTCGAGATAGTGACGAAAGCGCACGCTTGTCGAGTGGTTTTGGAAAAATCGCGACCGACCGGCCGCGTGCTCTCCACACTTCACGACAAGGATAAATGACTAGTGCTGAAAACAACGCTCCTGGCACTATCGCGCGGTCGGGTTGAATACCGTGCGCTCGGAGTGACGCGTTGCCTTTGGCTTTACAAACCTCAACACAGTCGGACAGCGCCGATATCGCCAGTTACCTGGCTGAATGTCGCGCGCTGACACTGGAAGAGATTCGAAGCTTTGTTCCGCGTGACGCGAAATACGGCAAAAACCTATATGAGCTCATGCTCGACTATCCACTGCGAGAGGCCAAGGCGCTGCGGCCCGCGCTGTGCGTAGCGACTTGTCGGGCCCTCGGTGGTCCGCTCGAAGGCGTGCTCAAGTCTGCGGCCGTGCTGGAGTTTTATCACAACGCATTCCTGATCCACGACGACGTCGAGGACGACTCCGAGAAGCGGCGTGATTCCCCAACCCTCCATCGCACCCACGGTGTGCCAATCGCGGTAAACGTTGGCGACGCGATGCTCGCGTTGGCGCTCGAACCGCTTCTCGACAACACGCGCCTGCTCGGTCTCGGCAAAGCGCTCACCATCTTGCGGACGGTCGCGCGGATGGCCCGCGAATCCGCAGAAGGCCAGGCGCTGGAGCTTGACTGGATCCGCGAAGGCAACTGGAAGCTCGGCGATCGCGACTATTTGCGCATGGTCCACAAGAAAACCACCCACTATACCTTCATCGCACCAATGGTGTTGGGGGGCATCGTCGCCGGTGCGAACACCGAGACTTTGGGTCGCTTGCGCCGCTTCGCGACCGCGTTGGGCGCGGCCTTTCAAATTCAGGACGACATCCTCAACCTATCGGCCGACGAGCGCGCCTACGGCAAGGACATTTTGGGTGATCTTTGGGAAGGAAAGCACACGCTCATCCTGATGCACGCTCTGCGTTCGGCCACGGAACCCGAACGGCGGCGCGCTACCGCGATCTTACGCAAGGCTCGCCCTTGCGCCGAAGGTCCGCGTAGCTTCCGGCGCACGCTCGAGTCGCTGCGCAAACGCGGCGAGCTCTCGGAGCGCGCTGCGACCGCCCTCGCTCGACAGGTGAGCGGTGAACGTGGTCCACAGAAATCTGCGCAGGAGGTCGCCTTCTTGCACGAGTTGATCCAACGGCGTCGCAGCATCGAGTACGCCCGGGCGGTGGCCCAGCGCCGCGCGATTCGAGCGCGTGAGGTGCTCGAAACACTATCGCGCCATGCCCCCCCTTCCGTTCATTTCGACTTTTTGATCAAGCTCACCGAGTTCGTCGTCGCGCGCGATCACTAGAATAGGACGGGGATGAAGCAACCGAAAGGGAACTCTGGGAATCACACGCCGCTCGTCGATGCGTTCGCGAGCCTGATCGAAGGCTATCGGCGCACCAAGCGAGCAAGCGCGCGCCTCGACCCGGACCCAGTCCCTACGCAAGAGTCGCAGGCGGGTGACTTCTTGCAGGATTTCTTACGTCTCAACGTGCAATACGTAAACCAGGTCGCGCGGTTGGGTTCGAACTACTCGATCGTTGCCGCCCGGGCGCTCGAGCGCCTATACGACTACGTAGCTCCGGACCTGGAGGACGAAACCGACGACGGTCCAGCCGTGTACGAAGGGGCCAGCGGTACCTTGGTCACGCTGCGTTTGCCCGTCGAAAATCCGCATCTCGAGACGTGCACCGTGGAAGTTAGCTGCGGCGATTTCAAGCTGGAAGGCGACGAGCCCGTCCCGAACATCGAGGTCGAATTTCAACATCCCAAGCGCAGCCGTGCGCGGCTAACTCGCTTTTCCTTGAAGTCCAATGAACGGGTGGAGGTCCGGCTGGGCATCAAGATCTCGAAAGCGATGGTCCTGCGTGCCAACTATGACAGCGTGATTACCATCACTACGATAGAGCACCTGGACAAGAAGAAACGGCGCCGGTCACGAGCGCAGAAGATGATCATCGTGCGTCGGGTGTCGGCATGAGAGTACGTACGCGCAAGACCGCCAGGGCGAACACACCATCAGCGCCGGCAGAAGAGCAAGAGCTCGACGCGCTGGCCGGCCTGCAGCGAGTCATCTTCAAATATCCGATGGCTACACAAGCCGCGTTCAGCGCGTTGGTCGCCGAAGGGCGCCGCTTCGCCAGCACACCCGAAGGGCGAGACCTCGCCCTGCGTCTGACGAGCGCCAAGGAGATGGATCGCGCGCGGATGCTCTGGGAGGTGCTGAGCATGAGCGCATTCACCGAGCAGTACGACGGTCCATTGCCGTCGCTGTTCGTCGAGACCCTCGTCCGCACGCTGAAGACCCAGCACCTCGAGCCGCTCTTGACGCGCCTCTTCGAGCGCCGCTTTTGACGATGTCGATCCCTCCGCTTTCCCGCCGCGGCAACGCTTTCCTCGAGCGCAATCTGTTCCTCCATGCCGTGCTCGGGGTGCGCGTCTTCGGCGAGCGCTTCTCCACTTACGTTCAGCACGTCGCGCGTGAGGCCGAGCCCGCTGCGCCCGCGGGTTTAGCGACCCCGCCGCGAGAAGTCTTGCTGTTGCTCGGGCTGCTGAGCCTGTGGCGCCGCTGCGAGCGACAGCTGGACGCCTGGTCGATCAGCGGAGCGAAATCGATGGTCGGCCCGAGCACAGCCGCGCCAGCACGCCATCGACCGGACTTAGGGGAGCTATTTCGATGATGCCTCCGTCCCTCGCCGATCCCGCGCATCGAGCGCGACGCGCCCTGGCAGACAACGGGTTCATGCGCCGCTCGCGTTTCGGCTGGGACGGCATCGCAGGTCACAAGGAGTGGCTTCATTTCGCGCTACACGTGGAAGGGCTCGACCTACTCGTCAATTTCAGTGTCGTCGACGACGTGCGGCCCGGGATCCGCGCGGGCACGGAGCAAAGCCGGCTCGTGTGCTTGGTGCGCGAGAAATCGTGGCTGGGTGACATCGACCATTTTTCACGTGACGAAACCCGAGTCGTCGGCGGCCGGCTGGACGTCAGATTCGCGCACAACTTCGCCATGCTCAAGAACGGCAAACTCGAGCTCAGCGCTCGCATGCGCGATTTGCCAGTATCGCTCGAGCTGTCCCTGGATCCGGTGACGCTGCCCACGCAGGCCAACAATCTGCAAGTGGAAGGCTGCGATCCGATCAACTGGATCGTGGTGCCCCGACTTCTGGCTCATGGTGAGGTGCGCATCGAAGATCGGCGCTACGTCATTTCCGGCGCCACCGCCTACCATGATCACAACTGGGGCCGCTTTCGCTGGGGAAAAAACTTTGCATGGGAATGGGGTTACGCCGCGCCCGATAGCAGACAAAATCCATGGACACTCGTCTTCGTGCGGCTCTCGGACCGGCCGCACCTGGCGGACCTGATGCAGGCCATTTTCTTGTGGAAAGGTGAGCGCCAAGTCCGACTATTCCGAGCCGGCGAACTACGCGTGCGTCACGAGGGGCTGCTGCGGCCCCAGCGCGTCTTCAAGCTGCCGCGCGTTATGCGCTTGGTCTGCCCGTCGAACGTGACGGACATTCCAAAGAAACTGGTCGTTCGAGCCGAGCGTGGTCGGGATTACATTGACCTGGAATTTCTGCCAACTGACGTCGCGCAAGTCATCATTCCGAACGACGACGACCTCGGGGTGACCATCATCCATGAGGTCGCCGGAAAGGTGGCGGTGTCTGGGCGTATCGACGGCGAGCGTGTGCTGATCGAGGGGTCGTCCATCTTCGAGTTTCTGGGCGATGGCTGAAGCGGGATTTCAGATCTTCCTCTCGCGCTCGCTCCGGATCTTGGAGAGCGAAGCGAATTTAGCGTATGGCGCCGTGGCGCACCGGCTAAGTGGTCGCCGCGTGGGGATCGCCGTCGACGGTGAGCGATTGAGCGTGTCGAGCACGAACGCTCAGCTACTCGTCGAGCGCTCCCTCGCGCCCGTCGTGGCAGAGGCGCGCGCCTCGCGTTACGTATTGAAACGGTTGCTCGTCGGTGAGCGGGAGCTGATTGACGCGGTCTGTGCTGACGAGGTGTCGTTGCAAGGCGAACTCGAAGACCTGATCGCGTTCTACGAAGCGCTGCTGCTGTATTTTCTCGGGGCCGTGCGCTGCCCCAGCTTTCCCGAAGTGCTGCGGGAATTCTTGGCCGGCGTGGAGCATGCCGCTCCCGGCGGAGCGCAAACGGGATCGCCGACGCGCGTCGGCTCACTGCGGAGAACGGCGTCATGAAGTTTCGCGACTGGGACCGTCTGCCCGACAACACGAATGCCGTCACGATTTTTGGCGCGGGCGTCGCAGGCCTGACGGCTGCCCACGAGCTGGTCGAGCGCGGCTTCAGCGTGCAAATTTGGGAGAGCCAGGCCGACCCGCGCTACCCGCAACGGGGCTGCGATGTGGGCGGTTTGGCGCGGACCCAATGGTCGGGCGTAAGCTGGCCGCCAGAGCGTGATTTGGACCGGCTCGCCGAGCCCCAGTCGGTGGAAGCCAGGCCATCGAGCCCTTCGTCCCCCGCGGTGCCGCTCAAAGATCGCTCGACGCATCCGATTCAAGTCGTCCCGTATCGCTTCTACGTGCGCTACCATATCGGCAGGTTCAAGCCACAGGCCGGCGCAGACGACCCATCCCGGTTGAGCGGCGACACACTGACGTTCGAACAGCTAATCGAACTCGAGCAAAAGAACGCCGCGGACGGCGACACTTGCCGGATCACGATTTTCGGGTTTCGGATCAATCAGCTGGATGACGAGGCCTTCCGCGTCCGCTACGCGATCGCGCTCAAGGCCGCTCGAATGCTACTCGGAGAGGACCTGGTAGAAGCGCCGGAGAACGCCCTGAATCGCACGCAGTTCCGCTTCGAGCTCCCAGCGTATGCGGTCGAGGTAACGCTGCGCGACGTCGCAGACGCAAACGGCGCGCGTATTTCCGTCCATTGGGCGAGCTCACGGGCAAAGCCGACCTGGTATCGCCGGGTGTGGTCACCGGAGCCGGGCGATCTCGACTCGGCCACCGGCGTCGCCAGTGTACCGCTCAAGCAACCAGCCCAGCCAAAGCAAGAACTGCGCGACGTCGTCGTCGTCAATCGCGACCTCGCCAAGAAGCTCTTGGACCAGATCGAGCGCCAGGTCGACCTGATCTATGCGGAATTTGCCGCAGAATTTGCCGGGCACCTCGACGACAGTGAGACCGAGCGACGCGCCATCGTGCTCTGGTCTGCCTTCGGCAAAGGCCCGAACGGACCGCTCTTCGAGCGACCCAAGTACGACGTGCGCTTCATCGATCGGCTGCCTTATCAAATATACGACGATGTCCCGAAAGACATTGAGGTCGTGATCGGCTTTCGCCCACGTGAGCGCTGGTTGCCGGGAGAGCACGGGTATCGTTTCTTTCCTTCGTTCTATCACCATCTGTTCGACACCATGCAGCGAACCCCGCTGCTCGAAACAATCGACAAATCGAGCTACGCGCAAGCCCAAGAGCGTTCCGACAAAATCCGCGCCCCAGAACCGGTAAACTACGTGAACTCGGGGCGCACGGTGTTCGACAACATCCACCTGACCACGAGCTATGCGCTGGCCTTCGGAAAGGGTCAGCGCTCGTCGCAAGTAGCGCGCAGCCCAATCACTTCCTTCGAAGAGCTGAAGCAATATCTGACCATCGTGTTCAGCAGTCGCGAAAGCGGAGGGTTTGGCCTCACACCTCGAGACGCCGGGCGACTCACCTTGAAAGTATTGCAATTTGCGACTGCCTGTGATGCACGACGCCGTGACTACGAGCAACTCTCTTGGTGGGAATTTTTGAACGCCGACGACCTCAGCCAGAACGCTCAATCAGCCCTGCAGCGCCTGCCTGAAGCCTTGGTAGCAATGGATGCCAAGGAGTGCGATGCGCGCACGCAATGGGTGCCGTTCATCCATATCCTACTGGACCAAGTGAAGGCCGGCACATATCGCGACGGCACACTGCGCGGACCTACCTCTGAAGCTTGGCTCAACCCCTGGCGCGCCTACCTCGAGGCGCAAGGGGTCGAGTTCATCGCGGGAAAACTGGAAGGCTTCGAGGCCATCGAAGTGCCCGACGCGGCAGAGCCCGAGGGCGGCGTGCGCGTCGTGTGGCCCAAAGTCACGTGCATCGATCCGCGCTATGCAACTGGCGACGCGCCGCTCAAGCCGGGGTATTTCGTGCTCGCCGTGTCGGCGCCTGAAGCGCGCAGACTGGCGAAAGAGTTCAGCCGAGCGCTCGGGGAGCCCGAAGGCGACGAAGACGAGCGCGACACTACCGAAGAGAGCCCGCGCGCCTTCAAGTCGGACTTCAAGAAGGCGGAGAAGATTGGCGGTGATATGCCAGACGATGAGCTGAAGGCGGAGCTCAGGCGACCGCGCCCGAACTCGGACTATCGTCACTTCGCCGGCATCCAGTACTACTTTGCCGAGGACATCTCTTGGCTCGACGGTCACGTCTATTACCCGGATTCACCCTGGGCACTCACCTCGATCTCCCAAGCGCGCTTCTGGCAAGACAAAATGGATTGGGAGCACGGCTACCGCGGCGTGCTGTCTGCGATCGTCGGCGCCTGGGACGTGGAGGGCACACGCATCAAGAAGACCGCTTGGGATTGCACGCGCGAAGAACTGGCAGAAGAGGTCTGGTACCAAATGCGCGAAGGGATCTCGAATCTGCTCGAGCGCACGCGGACTCCTGGCGTCGGTCGGTTCGCCAGGCGAACTCCGATTCCGGATGACTTGCCGGAGCCGATTTACTGGCATATCGACGACAACTTGCTGCACCGTAAGGACAAGAAGCCCGGCTTCGACAATCAATCACCATTCTTGATCGCAACCCCGGGCCGCTTCGAGGAGCGCCCTGGGAGTATGGCCGACGGCTACACCGTCGAGCACGGCTTCGTCCTCTGTGGCTACTATACTCAAACCTACACGCGGATCCCGAGCATGGAAGCAGCCAACGAATCGGCGCGCCATGCAGTGAACGCCATATTGAGCCACCTCGAACGACGCCAAGCGCCGAGCGCGCGCTTTCGCCGGAGTTATTGCGACATCTGGAATCCCGAAGATCGGGAGGTGGACGATCTGCAGTTTTTGAAGGATCTCGATACCGCGCTGCACGAGCGTGGCTTGCCGCACGCGATGGATATCGTGGACTTGGATTTCCTGACTGCCAATCTGCTGAAGGGCGGCGCTTCGGATCCGCTCGATCCGCTCAACCTTCTGTCGCGGCTGGCTGCCGCCCGCAACGTTCGCGCAACCCGCAAGTAGGAGGCCCCTGATGGCACCACAGAGAACCGATTACGAACAAGCATCAGGGCCTTCGGAGCCCGAGGTAGCCAACGTGGACGTTCCCGCCGTCGACCAAGACGTGCTCTCGATATTTCAACTTCACTCGGGCGATGGGGCCATAGAGGCACTGGCTCCGCAGGCGAGTCCACGCCCGTTTCGTGAAGGCGTATACGCTTCCACCAAGGGAGCCCGCTTGGTCAACGATGGCATCGGTTACGGTGAAGTGACGGTCGAGCGCTTTCGCTGCGTGTGCGACGGAAAGTTCGTCGAAATCACTCGCCGGTCCGTACGCACGCGTACGGGGCGCCAAACGCTCCAAGAAAAGGTGGAAAAGTGAGCCGCGCGCGCTTTCCAATGGGAGCACTCGGCCTGCTCTCGCCGCTCAGCCCGTCGAGTCCGCTCAACCCGTTGAATGCGCGCTCACTCGCTCGGCACCCGCCGAAGCTCGTGCTCGGTCGCGATCACGACTCGATCCTGGCCAAACTGTACGGTCGCAACGAGCTGCAACGCATCCCCTTTCCAAACATGGAGTGGTGGTGGAACTCGATGCTATTTCGAGCCAAAACCTCGACCCCGGGTGACCTGGGCGATCTATTTTCGGTGATCAGCGATGTACAGCTGTACACGTTACCGGGTGACCAATCGCTCGCCGAAGGCACACTGTCGATCCGCAATCTGAGCAAGGGGCGCCGCTTCCAAGTGCAGACTTCGGGTACTCTGGATCCAGGTCGCAGTTGTCGCTTCAGCGCCAACGGTTGGCACATCTGGCGAACTTCGGACGAGGACGAAAGCGCCCTCGACGAAGGGGTTTATCAGATCGAAGTCTTCGCACCCGACCTGCAAGTCAAGCTCGAGTTGACGCAAGGCAAGGTGGCAGAGCTCGGCGATGCCGGCCCCGGTTTTCTCGGCTGGACCGACAACAATCCGCGAGGGGTGATCCCCTATTGGGTAACGTATCGAAGCCGCTTCGGAAAGGTCTCTGGTACGCTCAGGTTGCCGGACGAAAAGAAAGAGCTCACCGTCACGGGTGCAGCAGACACTCTCGAAAACCAGGTGCGGTTCGACCACCAGAGCGTGCACTGGAGCACGCGAGACGTCGGCGGGCTCTCCCTGCAAGTGCTCGGCGAAGCCGCCATCACGCGGCCGGCTTGGCTCTGGTATCACATGCGCTTCCAGTTGCGGAGCAAGAAGACAGGCTCGGTCGACGTTCTGAATTTCGTCGCCTACGAGCTCAGGAATGGGCACACCGGCAGCAAATTGAAGCAGTTTGCCGCGCTCACCGATGACTCGGGCAAAGTGACGAGCATCGACCCCGAGCAACTGACTTTCGAAGAGTCACGGCAGCGCATCCCGGGCCGAGTATCGGCGCCACGTCGCACCACAATCGAATTCGTGAGTTCGACCGGCCTTCGGGGCAAGCTCAAGTTCACATGCGAAGAAGGTCAGGATTTCACGGTCTCTTACCCGATCGCCGGAGCCTTGGCGTTCGAAGCCCAGGAGGCCATCGGGCACGTGGAAGGCACCGTCCAGACGGCGGACGAGGAGCTGACGTTGGAAGGCCGGGGCACGCTGGAAGTCTTGGACTTCCTCAAATCACTGACGTTCTAAGCGTTGACCGTTGCGCGCGGCTCGTCCAAAAATCCGGCGACCAGCATGTGGACCATGCGTCGTGGATTCACGATTTCTTGCTCGCTCATGAAGGCGGTACTCTGCTCCCTTTGCTCTGAGTCGCCACGGTTCGCGAGTTCGCCCAAGCAATAGCGCGTTCCCTCGCGATACAGCTTCATTTCGGAGGCCTCGAATCCCTCGAGCGCGGAGCCCAGATGACGCCGCGCTTCTTCGGGATTCGAGCGCTGTTTTGCCAGGGTAGCGCGCACCAGGCTCGCCCACGCGCGCCCCGCCGGAAGCCCGTGCTTTTCGAGCAAGTCAGCGGAGCGGCTCGCGTCGCGCTGCAGCTCGGCCACGTTGAACTTCGACGGCGTGCCGCCGCCGCGTAGTAGTTCTGCCGAAAGCGCGAGGGCCGAGCGAGCACGCGCGTGCCAAAGCTCGTCGCGCGAAAACGCGACCGACAACAAGTAGTTCTGCTTGTGCGCGGGCCACGTCCTGAGCGAGCGCTCCCAGGCGGACGTGGCGGCTCCGCGATAGAGATCCGCCTCGACCGTCGAGACGTAATGCATGTAGTGTTGGGAGGTGTAGTCGGGGGGCGACCAAGCGAGAGCTCGATCGGCCTGGTCGATGGCATACTCCGGGCGATCCTCCGCCAGCCAAACCGTCGTCGGGCGACCGAGGCAGGCGTTTTGAGCGGCAAAGCGATCGTCGCGCTGGGTCGCATCGGCATGGATTTGCTTCGCGCGCCGCTTGAGCTCCTTCAGTTCACCGAGGAATGTGAGCCCGATCATGGCCCAGATTTGCCACAGCCCGTATTCCCATTTGCGGCCATGTGCAGCCCCGCCCAAGATACGCGTGGCCTCGTCCATTTGGCTCACCGTATCGCGAAATTGGCAACGGAAGCAGTGCGCGACCGCGCGTGAACCGCGCAAGAAGGCATCGTCGTAAGGCGTCGATTCTCGCTGATTCAACTCTGCGGCCAAGGCCAACAGCCGGTCGGCTCGCCGTTGGAAAATGGCGAGGGGCAGAGTCGTGAGGTGCGCCCCTTCCAAGCTCAGCGCGCAGACCATCCGCGAGATGTCGCCGAGCCGCAGCGAGTCCGACGCGCAGCGCGCGATGGAATAACTGGTGAGGGCATAGTCGACCATCGCCAAGCGTGTCGTGGTCGACCAAAGTGCGTCGAAGCGGCGGAGGTCGTGGGCGGACGCGACGCTCACCGGCCGCCGCGGGAGGCGCACACCGCCCACCAACCACTTGGCGCGTAGCAGCGTAGCTTTCTGCAAGGCCTCCGAGCGCGAGCGCGGGAACTTCACGTCGAGCTCGGCGAGTACGGCGTGCACTGCCGAAAGTCCCCGATCGTAGTGGCCGGTTTGAATGAACTGCTCGGCCGCCTTCTGGTGCAAATACGCGATCTGCTCGGAATCGGAGCCGGCAGCAGTCCTCAGGTGAGCGGCCGCGTCGAGCAGTGCTTGGCCCGCCTCTTTGCCGCGCCCGGCGTCGGACAAAGCATTCGCCAGGCGGCGCATCAGTTCGTGCCGCTCGAGCTCGGAGCAACCGAGCTCGAGCGCACGTCGGTACAGGCCCGCGGCGCGGTCGAACGCCAGCACGCGCGAGGCTTGGTTGGCCGCGGGCAGGATGTAGCGCAGCACCGAGTCCTTGTCAGCGGCAGCTTCGAAGTGATCGACCGCGGCCAGCAGATTGCCATCCGAGGCTGCGATCAGCGCGCGCCCGATCGCTCCGTGGTGCCGGATGCGAGAAGCATCGCTCATCCGCCGCCTCACCTCTTCGGCGATCCGATGGTGATAGATCTCGGACGTTCGCTGCTGGACGTCGGTCGCGCGTAGCATCAGCAACCGCTCCAGATTGAGGATCAAGCCGCGATCGGCTTCGGTCAGCCCGGCGGCCAGCAGCGCGACGCGAGGCTCGAGCGGGGCTCCGGCGACGGAAAAGACCTCCAGTACCTGGTGAGCAGCCTCCGGCAAGTCGCGCATGCGTTCGAACAACATTTCGTCGATGTGAAAGCGTTCGGGCGGACTTTCGCCAGGCTGGATGAACTTCAGATAGCGCGCGAGCTCGCTCAAGAGGAACGGCGACCCGCCCGCCTCAGACACGAGGCTCTCGAGTGCTCCCCACACACGACCCACGTCTCGGCCCAACAGCGTCGTGACCACGTCCAGGCTCTGTTGCGGGGCGAGCGGGGTAAGGACGACCGCATTCGAGTGTCCGAGCTCCATTTGCTCGAGCACACCGAGCCCCGCACTCGCCGCGCGATCCTCGGCGCGGTAGGACAATAGCACGAGCAAGTGCGCGGGCGCTGGATCACGCGCGAGCTCTCGCAAAACGAAGCCGCTGTCTCGATCGGCCCATTGTGCATCGTCGACCCACAGTACTACCGGAGAGGCGTTCGCCAGAACGTCGAGCAGTTCGCGCAGCGCACCGAGAGCCGTCTGTCGAACCTGCTGAGCACTCACGCCTGGCTCGAGCGTCGCCTCGGAATGCATCGAGAAAACCTGGCTGAGCGCAGGGAACACGCGCAAGAGAGCGACCACTTGCTCTGGGGAGAGCGCGGTGTCGATGCCACGAGGGGAATCGAGCAGGTGTCGCGCCAAGGAGTCGATCAAACCATCGATGGCGTTGAATGCGACTGCTTCCTGCGGATGACAGCGGGAGCTCAGAATGATCGGTGCTTCCGCGGCCAGCTCCGACAAGAACGCGCGGACCAGACTACTTTTGCCGATTCCGGAAGGGCCCGACACGTGCACGAATTCGGTCGCGCCGCAGCGAACGGCCGCGAACGCCTGGTGCAAGCGGTCGAGCTCGACCTCTCGACCAATCAAGCTCGACGGCAGCGTCTCCGCGCCGGCCACCGGCGCCAGGGAGGGCGCACCACGTCCGCCGAAGAAGGCGAGTACTTCGTCTGCATTCGCTCGGTTCGCTGGTTCCGGATCGAGTAGCCGCGCGAGCAGTCGGCTGATTTCGTCAGGCACGTCCAGACCACCCGTCTTCAAACCCTGGCGCAGCCTGCGTTCGCCGTTGAGTCCCCCGCCGCCGTGCGGAGGTTGCCCCGAAATGACCTCGTATAGCGTGGCCCCGAAGCCGTACCAATCAGCGGCGGGCGACAACGCATGCCCCCACATCTGCTCCGGCGACATGTAGGCGGGAGTGCCGGCAAAGTCGTGCTCGTCCTCGTCCGTGGCCACGTCTCGAATCGGAGTCAACAACCCGAAGTCGAGCAGCACCACACGTCCGGCCGGAGTGACCAGCACGTTCGACGGCTTCACGTCGCGGTGCAGTTTGGCGCCTCCATGAATCGCATTGATCGCCAGCGCCAGTTGTCGCGCCGCCTCGGAAAAACGGGACCACAGCTGGGCATGACCGTCGAGCTGTGCGAGTGGAGCGCGCACGTACGCGACGATGTTCGTACCGGCGACGAACTCCATCGTGAAGAAGCACGCTTGCTCATCGACCACCAGATCGTAGAGATCGATTAAGTTCGGATGAACGATGTTCGCCAGCGAGCGAAACTCGGCCTTCAGCCGCGCGCGGCCGTCCACGGTGAGCGTGTGCAGCAGCTTGAGCGCCACCTCCTGACCGAGTTCGCGATCGTAGGCCAGATAGACCACGCCCATGCCACCGCGCCCAAGTTCGCGCAGGAGCCTGAAACGGGGCCCGAGCTCGTTGATCCCCGGACGAGCGCTCGAAGCGTCGGCACGCTCACGCTTGTCCCGCACCGTCGAAGCCCAGGGCAGCCAGCTTGCCCGATCGCGCCAAGTTTCGGTCAAGGATTTCGCCACTAAGCCTACTTAGTACAAAGCCGAGCCCCCAGCGTGATGTCCTTTACCGCAGCGCGCAGGCCCCACTTCGCGCCGCCAGCTCTGCCACCGAAATCATTCTACATTTCCCGTCGAAACCGGCTTCCGGTGGTGCACATGACTTGGGAGCGAAACCGCTCTGTCAACGTGCCCTCACGCCGGTGAAATGGCGCCCTTTTGCGCGACGGCGTTCGAAGGAATGCCCATTGGCGGCGACCGCAAAAACACTATCTTCAGCTACCGCCAATGACCAAGAGCAGAAACGATGGAACCGCGGCCAAGAGGCTGTCGAGCGTCCCCCCCAAATCGCGTCCGCGCGCCAATAAGGTGCAGCGCGCGCTGACCGCAGCCTCCAAGGTGGAAGGCGACGAAAGCCAGGCCGAGGCGCTACTCGAGGTCATGGCCGAGCGTCGCACGCGGCGCTTTCCGAAAGGTGCCGACATGCCCCCTGAGGGGCCGCTGGCTTTCCGCGGCGAAAGCACGGGATATGGGCAAGTTACCGAGCTACAGCAAGCAACGCTCGCCTTTGCCGGTGTTGGTCTGACTGGCCCCGTACTCGGCGACGTTCCCTATCAGAGCGATCCCAAGGGCGGGGGTAACGTGCTCGCGAGCCTCGTTGGCCGCAGTGCGTTGAGCCCGGATGCGGCGCACTGCGTGAGCCTGGTCGTGGTCAACGACAGCGGAGATTCAGATACGGCTGGCGTTCATTTTTTGCGGCGTCCACAGAATTTCAAGCGCGAGGATCTGATTCGGGTCGCGAGCTACTCGGCAGAACGGACCCCAGACTGGCAATTGCGCTTGTACGAAGAGCTGCGCGTCAAATTACCCAATCTGTCACGCGAGACGCTGAAGACGGACCTCGAGGCCCACAAGCCACCGATGCCAACCTTCAACACTTGGGCGAGCAACGCCAAGGGCAGCACTTACTTCTTGCCCGTGCTCGAGCTTTCGGAAATCTACCTCAGTATCTTGTTCGGCGGGCTCGAAGAAAACTCGGGCTACTTCATCGTCGACGATCGAAACGGTCTCCTGCCCGCCGGGCTCGCCAACGAGGCGCGTTCGCGAGGTGGCTATCTCAACGACAAGCCGAGCGAGCGGCGCATCTTCACGCAGGACTACATCGAGACCCTGGCGTCGATGCTAGCGGCCATCGAACTCGGCGCGGTAATGCAGAACTTGAGCTTGATGGCTCATGCGCTCGGGCTCGGGGGCTGGCCGCACTTCGCGGGCGGCACCGCCTGGTTGAAAGTGTTGCGCTTCAAAAATGAGACGCTGAAATCATCCCGCGTGCTCGGCCTGCCCGACGCCCTCGCTCTCGAGCTCCGCCTCGCGGGACAGGATCAGGACGTTTGGTCACCGCTCGGGCTCGCCGCCCCAGACGGCGGAGACCCCCTGATCAAGCCCTACTGTCCGCCGTTCTACAGCAATATGAAAGAAGCGGTCCTGGCCTTCGTCGAGGCAAAGTTCGAAAAGGAAAGAGGGCGCTTTCGCGCCGACGGCAACCCGAGCCGCTGGAAGGACGACCCGAGCGCCGACGAGGTGCGCAAAGCCCCGAATTCTCGCTCGATCAGGAAGGGCATCCCGCCTTACAGCCCCCAGCAGATCCAAGCCGCGGTCGATCATGCAAGCTACGTGTACGACCGCTACGGCCGTTTCCCCGGTAAATTTGGGCCGCTCACGACGGTGACTGCCTTCCAAGTGCACCAGCTGGAAGAGCCATTTTATCAGAAATATTACCAGCCATCCGCGCTCAACGCGACGGCGGAACGCTCGAAGCCGTAGCCAGGCGGCGTTGCTCTACTCGCGCTGCAGATCGAACGACTTGATCAGATTGTAAACGTGCGCGCGCGTGATATCGAGCCGGCGCGCGGTAGCGCTCACGTTCCAGTCCAATGCTTCGAGCGTGCGCCGCAGCAGCTCGCGTTGAAAGCGCCGTGTCTCGTCCTGAAAGGTCGCCTGTGCGGGCTCTTCACGGCCTTCGACCCGTTCCGGAAACAAGTGCCCCACCGACACTTGAGCGACGCCTTCGCTGGCCGCGCGGATCGTGGCCGCCTCGATCGCGTTCGATAGCTCACGCACGTTGCCAGGCCAAACCGCGTTCTCGACCGCGCGGAGCGCGGCGGGAGACAGCTTGATCTGCGGCAAATCGTGCGCTTTCTGGGCGCGCTCGCAGAGATAAATAGCAAGCAATGGGATGTCCTCCGCTCGCTCTGCCAGAGACGGAGCGCGAATACTGACGACCTGGAGGCGATAGAACAGATCTTGCCGAAAGCGGTGCTCGGCGACCGCTTGCTTCAGATCCACGTTCGAGGCGGCGATGAACCGGACGTTCGCATGCAATGGGCGCGTCCCGCCCAGCGGCAGGTATTCCTTCGATTGCAGCAGTTGCAACAACTTGGCCTGCGCGGTCAGGGAAAGCTCGGCGATCTCGTCGAGGAACAAGGTGCCTTGCGCGGCGGCCGTAACCTTGCCTTCCATCCTACGAGAGGCGCCCGAGTATGCGCCTTGCATCGCGCCGTACAGCTCACTCTCGAAAAGCGCGTCGGGCAGGTTGGCGCAATTGAGCTCCAAGTACGGGCCGTTCACTCGCCGGCTGTTGCGGTGAATCAAACGCGCGAGCTGGCTCTTTCCAGTACCGGTCTCACCCGACAAGAGCAGGCTCACGTCCAGGTGCGCCACCGCCTGCACCTCGTGCAGCAGTCTCGCCAGCGCCCGACTTTTACCGATGAACTCGAACGCTTGCAGCTTTTCGCGCAGCTCGGTCACCGGGCTTTCGCCGCGCACGCGCCGGCCGTGTATCGCCTGCTCGGCGATCGGCGCCAGGTGTCGAGCAAAGCGCTCGACCAAGGACGCTTGCTCGAGCAGCACGCTGCCCTTGGCCATGACGCATTGCAGGTACACGATGCCTCGAGGCGGGTCACTGTCGATCGGCGCGCAGATCACCGCGTCGATCCCAGAGTCTCGGACGCTCTCACGGTCGCGAAAGCGAGGGTCGAGCATGGCCGATGGCGTGGCCACGACCCGTTCGGTGGCAATCGCCTCGCCGATGATGCCCTGCGAAACGAGCGCGCGGATCTGATTGAGTTCGGCGTCGGGGAACCCGACGGCATACGAGATGGTGTGCCGTCCTCCATCGGGCTCGAACAGCTCCAGGTAGCCGCGAGTCGCCTTGAGTGTTCCGACAATCAACTCCAGCGCGCTACGGATGAAGCGTTCCGGGTCGGTTTCTGAATTCAGCTCGAGCAGGCCCCGGTAGAGGTCACGCTCCAGAGCCACGTCCTCGAAGATGCGAGGCGCGTTCGGGTGAGGTTGTAACGTCATCTCGCTCAGCCGAGACGGTACGGCGGACTTCCACGGCTGCCAACTGGATCCGCCGAGCGACTTCACGCCCCGGCCCATCAGGGCTGCCCGGAGGCGCCCGCAACGGGACGGTCTGATCGAGCAGAGCTCCCCTCCGACAGCGCCAGAATTCCGCAATCCTCCTCGAGCAGGGGGCTGGCCGCATCCAGCTTTCGAGCTTCGCTCGTGACCGGCGGGCGCGCATTCAGGGCAATGAACAGCAACAGCTCGGCGCGGCCGGAGAGGCTCAGCTTACGAAAAATGGACGAGATATGATTGGCCACCGTACGCACCGCTGAGTCGCGGTTCTGTGCAATTTCGAGGTAACTCATGCCCTCCACCAAAAGACGGCAGACCTTGAACTCCTCGCGCGTCAGCAGCGTGGCCAGGAAAGAGTCGAGCCGCGGAGTGCTCACGATCACTTCGGGCACACCGTCTTGGTCGGTTGCAGTCCAACGCGCGTCGCAGATCTGCGTTCGCCCTTCCTCCGCGGCGGCCAGCGCGACGAGCAGGGCGGGAACCCGCGAGGCGCGCGGCAGGAAGCCCATCGCGTTCAGACAGCAGGCCAAGCGAGTCGCCACCGTCGAATGGCTGCTCGATGTATCGATAGCCATTACTTTTTGGCGCTCACTCAGCAAGACCCGACGCAGCATGGTCACCTGATCCGTGGCGGGCCGCGGCGCGCTGCAGCCTTCGGTACGAGGTTCGAACACGAAGTAGAAGCGGCTGTCCGTTTGAAAGCTGTTTCGAACTCGCCAGGTGCCGTTCGCTAGATGGCGCCAGACCGAGCGCAGTGGCATGGCATGACGCGAAAGATCGTCCAGCTGGATAGCGCGGGCGAGCGAGACCTGAGCCTCGGCCTGTTCCCGCCGGGCCGCCCGACGAGGAGAAAGGCTCTCGGCAATCCGGTCGCGGCTCTTGTCGGGGCGGAGCGGTGATTGAGTGGTGAGCGGCATGCGGAGCAATTGAGCAAGCGCCGTTCCAGCGCGTTTTCGCCGCATTTCTCGTGGATTTCGTGCTCGCGAGTGCCCAATCCAGCAGACACCCGTCCAATCCAGTTGAGAGCCCCCTGCGCCGCAGCAATCCGTTGCTGTTGCCGCTCTTGCTGCGCGGGTCACCGGGCGGCGGGCAGCTTGGCCAAAGTCGGAGCAGTGGGCGGCATCAGTCAGCGCGCATCTACGAGGGACTCCTCCCCTCACGGATTCGACGCCGCTTCGACCGTGGTCCGGCTTCGACGGGAGCTGCGACAAATCGACGTAACGGGCTCGCGCGCGATGAGCGCTCGTCGATGTCGACGGCTCCGCTCCTCTGTCAGCCACATTGGGCCGTCGTCCCGTCGTGCAACGGGCAGTGCTTCGGCGCGCCGTGAAACGTTGGGAAATAGCGCGCCGTTAGCTGGCTCGAAGTTGCATCTTCCTGCTAGAAGGAGCTCGCTCGAAAAGACTCACGGGATGAATCTAGCGGGTTTGGGGTGGGCCATCGGCATTTCACTGCTGGCGGTCGGGCATGGTGCAGCGCAAATGCGGTGCCCCCGAGTCGACGCGCCAGGTCGTGTACGGCGACGGCCAGACCGAGCAGGTGATCGACGTTTGGTCGTATCTGCCGCGCGATTCACAAGTCCACATTCTGAAGTTCGAGAACGGCGCGCTGCTGTCCGTCGAGGCCGTCGGCCCCGCGCGTTGACCCGAATCCTGATTGACAGCGACGAGTCAGCTGAGTTGCATAGAAGCCGTGATACGGCTTCCGCGACGAAATCACCGGCTGCGTTGCTCGACCGCGTGGGCGGTGCTGTCCATATCGCTCAGCACCGCGTCCAGTGGGCTGGCAGCTGGCTCCACGCGCAGCCCGGGGTGTGGGCTCAGTGGAAAGCCGACCGGTGATCTCCGGCTCAAGTCCACGGACGGCAAGGGCGTCTCCCGAGACTATGAGCTACTCGTGCCAATGACCTACGACGCAACGACGCCGCTGGCGGTCACGTTCGTCTTCCACGGAGCCAACGCCAGCGCGTCCGATGCGAAATCCTTCGGGCTTCAGGACGCACCGGGCGCAAGAGCCGCCTCCCTATTCGTTTTTCCGCAGGGCATCGCGTTCCAGAGCTACGGCGTGGGCTGGGACGACACCTGCTCGGGTTACGACATGCCTTTCTTCGACCATATGTTGACGACGCTGGCGGCAGACTACTGTATCGACGAAAGTCGCGTATTCGTCGCGGGCTTCTCCTGGGGCGGAGATCAGGTCACTGCGTTGGCCTGCTGCCGCGGGGACAAGCTGCGCGCGGTCGCCGCATCTTCCTGCAGCGACGAGTTCAAAGACCCGGCCCACTACCAAAGCTATGCGAACCTCCCCTGCCCGGTGAAAAACGCCGCGGCCATTCGCTTCACGCACGCCACGCTCGGCGACGATGCGCTCAAGAGCCCACTATTTGCGACCACTTCCGCGCTGTTCCGCTCGTTCAACGGTTGTTCGACGAACGCGACCGGTGTCAGCGGCTCAGCGTGCCGGAGCTACACCGGTTGCGAAGCGCCATTCATCGACTGCGCGTACGATGGCCTGAATCATTCGCTCCCCAGCAACTGGGGCAACGACACCTGGGCCTTCTTCTCGATCGCGGCCGGGATGCCGTTGGTCACGGCGGCTCCGGGGCCTTCTGCGTGGCGTGTCATGGCCCTGCCGCTGGCGCTCTTGCTGCTCGGAGCCGGCGCCTTCCTGCTGCTTCGCCGCACCCGCTAAGGGCCGCTGGAAGGCGCGAGCTATCTCCTGGCGCTTTTCGCCAGAGCCTGCATCGCCAAACTTCCGAGCGCGTGCAGAGTCCGTGACTTCGAGTTTGGCGGTTCCGACGCTAAGATTACTATGGTGGATCGCTCGGAACCGAGTGACTCTGAAACGGTACACTGATTGACGGGCTAGGGACGAGAACCGCGCGCGAGTGCGGGATGAGGCTTTAGATGTCGAACCTCGCAGGCAAAGCCAACGCCATGACGCTGATCACGCCCATCGACGGACCGGTGATGGCATTGATCAACAAGGGCATCTTCTTTTTCCTGGGCACGAAGCTATTTCGCTTCAAGTTGAACGGCCTACTCACCCTATCCATGATCCACTACGCGCGCTGGGTGATCGTGAGTGGTCGGGACTTCCCGCGATTGAGCCACAGCCAGCCCGCCGAAGACCTCGACTACCGATACATGCTGTTCTTCAGCAATTTCAACGGCAGTTGGGCGCAGTACGTCGATTCGTTCTCGGCCGCGATCCCGGACGGGCTCGACGGCCTGTGGTGGCAAAACGTCGGTTGGCCGAAGTCGGTTCCGGAACAGCCCTTTCACCGCTACGTGACCGACAACCAACTGTGGACCAGTCACTACTACAGCGCCTACCCAATGGCCGCCTCGAACGACATCAAGTCGGCCAAAAACGTGAAGGACAAGCTCGCGCAATTCAGCCGCGAATCGGCGCACGATGAGCCGGACGCGTTCCTGCATCGCTACAACCGCCTGCTCCAATCGTTGCAGCATGATTTGGGTCAATTGGCGCCCACTCCCATCGTGAGCTTGGCGTCGCAGGCCGTCGAGCAACGGCGCCGATCGGACGCGCGCAGCAACGTTTGAACCTCGAAGGAGCTGGCATGGCCAACGAAAACGGAAACGCTTACGCCCTGACGACCTTGTGCCCTCTGCTCGAGGTGAGCGGAGAAGACGCCTCACCCGCGGCGTTGATTCGCGATCGTCTGCATCGCGTGAACACGGGGGCATCGAGCCCGATGGCAAAAGTGCCCAATGTTTACTTTTGCCGCTTCTTGATTTTGGACGACGTGATCTACGAGAGCAAACCGTATCGCCTGGAGCATCTCAAATCACAGTACCTGGTGTTCGAAGCCTCGCTGCACGGCAAGCTCGGCCCCTATCTGTACGGCATGTGGCAGCACGCGCAGCCGTTCGTGCGCAGCATGTGGCAATTCTGCGTCGGTTTTTCCGAGGTAAACGACGCGGCGAGCTTCACGACCTACATCCAAAAGTGTCAGGTCAAAACCACATTTTTCTTCAACGGCTCGACGGACGAGTCACTCGCCGAGCAACTCAAGTCTCTGTACTTGAAGCAAGAGTTCTCGAAGTTCGCTTACGCGCATCAAGGTTGGTCGGCGAAAGATCTCAAAGCCGCATTTCAGGATTTCATCGTGCGGGTCGAGCCGACGAACCTCGCTCGCCCCACCTGGCGCGCCGGCGCCACGGACTTGAAAGACGTGGTGATACCGTGAAGGACGACATGGCCCCGGTCTTGGATCTGCACGACATCCAGGGCAATATCATCAAGGCTTACCCACGTTTCGGCTTTTGTTGTGCGCGCAATTTCTTCTTCCGCATCAGCGATGGTGACGCCGGGCGCGACTTCTTGGCGGCGTTGATCCCCAGTGTCACCACCGCCGCGCCTTGGGTGTCGGGCGGGTCGTCGGTGGTCGACAGCAAACGTCCGAAGATCACCACGAACGTGGCCTTCACTTTCGAAGGGCTGAAGCGCCTCGGCGTACCGCAAGCCTCACTCCAGACGTTCCCCGAAGAATTCGCGATGGGCATGACCGCGCGTCGCGACATTCTGGGCGACGACGGTCCGAGTGCCCCGGCCCGCTGGGATCCGATCTGGCAGGGTCCAGAGCCGGTCCACCTGTTCATCGCGATCAACGCTAGCAATCAGGCCGCGCTCGAGCTCCGCTACCGAGAGATCTTGGCACACCTACCCAAAACTGGGGTCGATCTGGTCCCCGGGCATCGCGCGGCAAACGGCGCACAGCTGCCGTATCAGGATTCCTCGGCCCTCTTCGACAACGGCGAGGCGACTTCACGCGAGCACTTCGGCTACACCGACGGCATCAGCAATCCATACTTCAAAGGCGCGGGCACCGATTCATCGAACGTGATCGGCGGCGGCAAAGCCACCGGCAAAGATGCGCGGACGATGGCCGGTTGGGCGCCGCTCGAGACCGGCGAGTTCCTGCTCGGTCACAAGGACGAAGCGTTCGAATATCCGGTCGCGCCCATTCCCAATTTGCTGGGCGACAATGGCACGTACCTCGTATACCGAAAGCTGCATCAAAACGTGGGCAGTTTCGATGCCTACTTGGCCCGTGTGGGCGCCGAATTTCCTGGCGGCGGTGAGGCGCTAGCTGCCAAGTTTGCGGGCCGCTGGCGAAACGGCGCACCGGTCACGAGCTTCCCGACCGAGCAACAGGCCAATGACTTCGCTGCGCGCTGGGCGGCCGCCAAGCTTGCCATCGGCCAGGCCAAGACGCAGCCGGAGCGCGAAGCGGCCAAGCGGCATTTCTCGACCATCAATACTCAGTTCGTCAATTTCGACTACACCGACGATATCGAGGGCACGCGCTGCCCGGTGAGCGCCCACGCGCGGCGCGCGAACCCACGCTCCGCGCTCGAATTCGGCAACAAAGGTGCTTTCTCCGGACCCAGCTCGCTCGGTGATCGCCGTCGCATCCTACGCCGCGGCTTGCCCTATGGGGACTCGAAAACCGAACGCAAAGACGACGGAGAGCACGGCATCGTGTTCATGGCTCTGTGTGCCAGCATTCGACGGCAGTTCGAATTCGTCCAGCAGCAGTGGCTCAACTACGGCAACGACTTTCGACTCGGCAACGACAAGGACCCGCTGGTCGGAAACCAGGGGCTGGACGAAAGCGGCCAAAGTGACGGGCGCATGGTGATCGAGAGCGATCCGAACCGCCCCCCGCCGCCGTTTTTCTGCGCCCAATTGCCGCGCTTCGTCGAGACGCGCGGTGGCGACTACTTCTTCGTGCCTAGCCTCACTGCCTTGCGCATGATCGCGCACGGCATCGTCGACCCCACCTAGGACCCAGCATGTCGTTCTTCGAACACCTACAAAATGCCTGGCATCGCTTCGAGCAGGAAATCAGCGGGGCCGCCAAAGACGTCGAGCAGGCCGTAATCGACGCCGTGCGCATCAGTCTGACCGACGTGGAAGAAGAAGGCGCCAAGTTCATCGCCGGGTTGAAGACCTACGGGGAAGAACAACCTCGAGAAATTCTGGCACTGTTACGCCGATTGCAACCGATTCTGATCGCCAAAACTTTTGCGGTGGTGACGCGTGCCGACGACGTGAAAGAAGTGCTGAGTCGCGACGACGCGTTCGACGTTCCTTACGCCGAACGGATGGAGCTCATCACCAACGGGGAGAACTTCTTTCTGGGCATGGCGGATAGCCCGCGCTACACCCGTGACCAGAGCAACACTCGCCTCCTCGCTCGGCGCGAGGACATCCCCGCGTTCATCCAACCGCTGGTGGCCAAGAGGGCTCGTGAAATCGTGACCGGGGCCGCCGGCTCACTGGAGATCGTGAGCCAATTGACGCAGGCCGTACCCGCCTCTCTCGTCGTCGACTACTTTGGGCTCGAGGGCTGGAGCGAGCGAGAGTTGATCGCGTGGACGAGCGCGCTTTTTCGGTTCCTATTCCTCGACTTGAACAGCGACCCTGAGGTGCGCACGCAGGCGCTGGCGTCGTCGAAAGCGCTGAACGCCCGCCTCGACGCCGCCATCCAGGCCCGCAAAGCCGCGCCCAACGGCCAAGACGACCTGTTGAGCCGCGCGCTTTCGCTGCAAGCCTCGCGCACGCCCGGCCTGCGCGATCTCGACATCCGCAACGATTTCATCGGTTTGATCATCGGCGCCATTCCGACCACCGCGACCGCCACTGCGCTCGCCTTGGATGAGCTCTTGCGGCGCCCTACCGAGCTCGCAGGCGCGCAAGCGGCAGCGCGCGCGGACGACGACGCGCTGCTCGGGAAATACCTATTCGAGGCCATGCGCTTCAATTCGATGACGCCGGCGATCATTCGCATCGTCAATCGTGATTTCCTGCTCGCTCGCGGCGAGCTGCGCGAACGAGTCATCCCCAAAGGGACCACGGTCGCAGTCGCCACGCTGTCCGCCATGTTCGACCCTCAGCGCATCGAGGCGCCGGAGGAGTTTCGCGTGAACCGCAGCCTGCGTGACTATTTGCACTTCGGCTACGGGCTGCACCAGTGCTTCGGCTACCACATCAACCAGGTGCAGATCCCGCAGATCGTCAAGCCGCTGCTCCAGCGCGCCAACCTGCGTCGCGCCGCGGGCCGCGCTGGTGTGTTGCAAAAATCCGGTCCCTTCGCCGCATCGTTGACCGTGCTGTTCGATTGAGTGGAGTGCGCGGCGGTCCGCGACCAACCCGCACGGCTATTCAACCGCGGAGCGTGCGCTGGATAGCTGCGCAAGGTCGAGCAATCCTTGCGCAACTTTGCGCAACCGTTTTGCGCAATCGAGCTCGATCATCCGCCATTTTTGAGCCAATTCGCGCCAATCGAGGCTTGGCCCGCAACCTGCAGAGCACCAGCGTGGCAACGCGGCGGCATAGGGCTGCGCGAGGAACAGGGATGATCATGAAGCGAGCGAAGTGGATCGTGTGTTTCGCAATGGTTGTTGGGCTGCTCGTGGGCGGCTGCGCGGGTGCAGCTCCTGCTGGCGAAGAAGTGGCGGCGAGCGAGGATGCGCTGAACTCGAGTATCTGCCCCGCGGGAGTGCCCACCACGCTCGCGCCCGCTGCTGACCAAACGATCAAGACGAGCCTGACCGGCGTCGGTGTTCAGATCTACATGTGCAACGCCACGGCGACGGGCTTCGCATGGATGTTCGTGGCACCGCAAGCAAACCTCTTGGATGACTGCGATAAGCTGGTCGGTACGCACTTCATCGGCCCGACCTGGCAAGGCAACGATGCGAGCTCGGTCGTCGGAGCCCGAGTGGCGGGCGCTAGCGTCGACCCGAGCGCCGTGCCCTGGCTGCTACTGAAAGCAGCTTCCAATGGGCCCACTTCCGGCAAGTTCTCGGGCGTCACCTCGATTCAGCGGTTGAGCACCGTGGGCGGCATTGCCCCCAGCACACCCTGCGACACCAGCAACCTCGGGTCGATCGCGCAGGTGCCCTACACCGCCCAATATGTCTTCTACAAAACGAAGGCACACGGGAAAGTAGTCCAATGCAACGGCACGTAGCCGAATTCCGTTCCTCGTTCAGAGTGGTCCCTCCGGTCAAGCGACGCCTGCTCGCGGAGGCACCTACCCCAACGCGGCTGCGCTTCGTGGGTTCTCACCCCGGCGAAAAGCCACGGGTTGGGCATGAGCCGCGGCTCGCCCTCTGCCCGCGCGCTGGGGGGTGACGCGGCGGTCCTCTGACGCGAGGGCTAACCGCCAATCCCGTGGTCGAGCACCGAAGGGCAAGCTACGCTTCCCGCTCGATGGCTCGACAGCGGGGGGATTGGTTCTATGTCTGGTTGTTGTTGTTTTCCGTCGCGTGCGGCGCACGGACGGGGCTGCTCGCTGATTCGGAGGCAGAGGGGGCGGCCGGCAACGCGGGAGCGCATACACGCCCGCCGCCAGTCACAACCAACTGTCAGCTCACGGGTGACGATCCCCGCGTTGCGGGCATCAAACCCGACGAGGTGGCCACGATCGACGGCGCAGACTTCGTGATCGGCGACGTAAAGTCTTACCATTGGACCTTGCAGATGGAAGACTGCGACGCGGTGGTGAAAGACGCGCAATTCAAGCTCGAGGGAGTCGATTCACGGGTGCTCCGATTTCAACCGTCGCGGCCGGCGTTCTATCATCTCACGCTCGAAGTCACGGGCGTCGCAGGCGACCGCACATCATGTAAGCTGGAGGTCCCCGTGGCGGGCAACGGCATGCGCGTCGAGCTGTGCTGGGACACCAGCACCACGACCGACCTCGATCTCTACCTGCATACGCCGTTCGACCGTGAACCTTGGTTCGGTCGCGAGTCGAGGACCGTCGTCGCGGGGCTGAACAACACGACCTGCAACACCTCCAACGCCGCGCCCGTGCTGCGCGGCTTGACGCGAGTCGATTGGGGCTACGTAAATTCAACCTTGAACGCCTGCAATACGCCTTCATTTCAGGATTTTTTGGGCGTTGGTCGCTGCCCCAACCCGCGTGCAGCGGCTGACAACAACCAAGACATCGCCAACGGCACCACCGAGCGCATGCAGCTCGACAATCCGCGTGCTGGGCAAAGCTTCCGCGTCATGGTCCAAAACTTCACGAACCTACCCGCGAGGCCGCATGTCTTCGTCTACTGCGGAGGGCAGCGCGCGGCCGCCTTCGATGCGCCCTCCAGCCCGGCTAACTTCGTGGCCAGCGCTCCCGGTGGGTTCGGGGTGATGTGGCGCCCCGCCGACATCACGACGAACGTCGATGCCTCGGGTAAAGTTTCATGCGACGCCGTAGCCGTGGCGAGTTCGGCGCTCACGATCGACGATCCCAGCTTTTGAAAGTTTTTTTCAGATGGCGGCGGTAGCGAAAGTGAAAGGTCTCATGTCGATCATCGGCGCGCTCGCCCTGGGCTGCAGCAGCACTGACCAGTCGTCTCGGACTCTATCGGCGTCGGATGTGAGCAACTTGCCGGCCGGCAATGCGGTCGGCACATCGTTCTCGGGCGTGTATGTGCTGAGCGATGGCATGATCAGCGCGTGTGATTGCCGCGTGGGCAGCTGCGCGACCGCGCGCGTGAGCAAAGGCAATACCTTCACGCTGAGCGAGACGGACGGCGCGCTTCACGTCGCCGTGCATTCAGCGGGCAATGCCACGGACCAAATGTACGATGGCGGCATCAACCACGGTGGTGATTTCCGCGTCGGCAGCAGCTATTCGAGTGGTGACAGCGTGTCCCACGGGCTTTTGTCGGGCACGGTGCTGGGCGGTGTGTCGATGGACGCCGAGTCCCAGAATACGCTCACGGGCAAGGTCGGCGGTGAAACTTTCGACTGCGACATTACAGCCCATCTCGTGCTGTCGTATTCGACCGCTCGGTGACCGCAGCGCGGACTGTACAAAACGCCGCCGCGAAGTCACCAGTCTTCGGCGACTCCGCGGGATTCCGCACGAGAGAAGCGACGATTGAAGCGGAGCGCTGGTGGGGTCAAGTCGCACCGCGTGCAAAGTCTTGCAAACCCGTGTGCAGCCGCACTTTGGGCTACGCGCTGCGCAGCGTCGCCCGCGCCCGCTAGCCCCAAAACCAATCCCCCGACTCGCGCCGCCGTCGAACCACTGGAACCTTGCGCCCTCGATAGATCACGACCCGAAAGCACGCGATTCGATTGCCAACTCGCGCCAGCGCAGAATCTTCCACTTCACTGGCAACGATTACCAGAAATTGCCAGAACGAGCGCGCTAAACCCACTTCTTTTTTTTCTCGCCAGGGTCGTTGTCGAACGGAAAGTGTGCTTCAACGCTATTGCGTACGCAGTAGCCCCCTACACGTGATGTTCCACGTGTCTAGAGAATCGGATCAAAATCAGGTGACCAAACCTTTCGCTGTTTCTTCGCCGTCCCTCCGCGTGACCGCATGCGGGTTGCTCCTGGGCTCATGCGGACTTCTCGCTTGCAGTAGCGACGCCCCCGCCACTCCGCCATCGGGGTCGGCAGGCGCTGCGCACGGTGGGTCCGCTCCGAGTGCGGCGGGCAGCCCAGCAGTCGGTGGGAGCAGCGCCGGCGCGATCGGTGCAGTAGCGGGCGGCGGCAGCGGCAACAGCAGTGGCGCAGCCGGTGAAAGCCAGGGTCACGCCGGCACACCCGGCGCGGCGGGTGCGGCAGCGGCAGGGGCAGCAGCGGGAGGTGCGGCAGCGGGAGGCGCGGCAGGCCATGCAGGGACTGCCAGCGGTGGCTCGAGCAGTGCGGGGTCGAGCAATGGCGGCGGGACTTCAGGCACCAAGGCCCCGGCCGATCCCAGCACGGGTTGCGGCAAAGCGAACCCGGCCGTGGGCAGCTCCGGCAGCCCACTCACCGTGTCCGGGCACCAATACTACGTGAAGCTGCCGACCGGCTACGACGCCAGCAAGCCCTACCCGGTGATGATGATGTTCAACCCGACGGGCAATCCGATCAGCTGGGCCGAGAGCAACGCCGGCTTCGAAACCACCGGTCCGAAAGAAGCGTGGATTCGCGCCTACCCCACCATGGCCAACAACGCCAATGGTTGGGGCGCGAGCGACGTGGCATTTTTCCAGCCGTTCTATGATCAGATCTTGGCCAGCTATTGCGTCGACAAGGCGCGCGTTTTCGCAGGCGGCGAAAGTTCGGGCGGGGATTTCGCGAGTATCCTCGGCTGTGAATATGGCGATAAGATCCGTGCGACGGCACCCTGCTCCACCAAACCGGTCTCGGGCTACGCGCTCGATGTTCCGATCAAACGGCAGTGCAAAGGTGAAGTGACGGCCGTGGTCATTCACGGCAAAAACGACAACGTCGTGGGCCCCGCCAATGGTCCGAAGACGCGCGATTTCTACGCCGCGTTGAATCACTGCGGCACGACCACGATGCCGGTCCAGGGCTACACGGATACGCTCTCCAACTGCGTCATGTATCAAGGCTGCGACGCCGACCATCCCGTCTACTGGTGTAATCACACCGACCCCAACTACAGCAACACGAATCATGGTTGGCCAGCGTTCGCCAACAAGTTCTTGTGGTCACTGTTCTCGAGCTACTAGTCTCTATCATCCAGCGAAGGGCGCAGACGGCTACAAGATTTCTTGGCTCGTGCGCGCCCAGCCCGCTACGCCCGGGCCAAGCGGAAACCACGAGACGCTGAGCCCGAGCGCCACGCCGTCGTAGTAACCGGCGGCGCCATAGAGGCCGAAACGAAAACCGGCCACGCTCATCAGCCCGGGATAAACGTTCAGCAGCGCGGTCGGATGCTTTGGACCGATCAACTGAAAGGAAGTCATCAGTGACTCGTTTCGGTCCCAAAACCCGCCCACGGAGAGCTCGAGATCGTCCGGCAAAATGATGCGGCCACCCTGCGCCGTGTACACGGGGCGAATCGTGTACAGGTGCGTGCCCGCCGCCAAGGAGAACGAATCCCCGCTCTTGGTCGGGATGGATAGGCCGAAAAGCCCGTCTGTCCCCGTGTAATAAAATAGCTTCCAGTCGGTGCGAGGCAGAGGAAACTTGAAGCTGTAGTTGCCGCCGGTATTCAGCAGCTTCGCTTGCGCGACATCGAACGTGGCCTGATGTGGCCAGTAGTTCAACCTGACGGTGGTCGAGAAAAATCGAGCCACTGGATCGATTGAGAAAAGCACGTAGCCAATCGGGTTGTAGATCCAAAAATCGGCAACAGGATCGGTATTCGGCCCGCGAAAGTCGCCATTTTCGGCGACTTCGTTGATGAACTGGGCCGCCGCCGTATTGAGCAGCCCGAACAACCACGGCACCGGCACGTCTCTCGCGGCGTACCAACTCCAAAGCTTGCGGTAAACCATGCCCTCGCCGAGCGCGTGGAGCGTGTAGTTCGGGACCCACTGCCCATAATCCGAGCTAATGCCTTTGATCGGAAAAACTTCTCGACCAATGAACTCCGCGGTTCCTCCGCTCTTTTGGATGGCATCGAACGGATGCACCAGGTTCTTGCCCACGTTCTCGAAGCCCGCGCCGTAGGCCATCTTGAACGGACTGTCCTGGTAAGAAGCGTTGCGCAAGATGTCGTAGGAGAGATGGATCGTGGCCTGGGCCGGGTTGAACTCGCTGTCGCTGCCGTAGTCGACGTCATTGAGGAAGTAGAGCGGCGCGCCATTCTTCACAGGCGGCCTTCCGGAGTCGGCGGCACGCGCACTCGAGGCCTCGGCCAAAGCCAGGCAGGAGGCCGAGAGCAAGAGCAACGCTCGGCATGTCGTCGCGCCCGGGTCGACCCAACGACGAGTGCAGAACGGCACGCGGCGATCGAGTTTTGCGCGAGGATCATGAGGAGAGCGAGATGACATGAACGAACAGCGGATCTGCTTCCGGCTCGGGCACGCTGGGCTCCCCGCGTAGCTCGACGGACGATGGTGGCAGTGCCTGAAATACACGACCCTACACCGCTTCGCGCTCCAGCGGGCGCGCCAAATATCCGGCTTTTTGTCGAAGAAAAATCGCGAAAGCGCCGCGCCAAAGCGAGCTCGTCCTCGGCCAACTCTCGGCTCTGGCGTGCGCAGCGCGGCTGTCGGCTAGCAGGTCGGGGGACGCCCGCTCGTCGACGCGCCTCGTCGATCACGGCGCAAATGTTACTCCTCGGCGCCATGCGCCTGGAGCTAGAGAGATGACCATCCCGATCACAACGGAGGCCCCTATGGTCGACATCATTCACAGAATTGGCATCAAGGCACCTGTCTCGAAAGTGCACGCTGCAATTTCAACCGTCGCTGGCGTCGCCGGCTGGTGGACGAGAGAAACGAGCGGGCAGTCCGCGCTGGGCGGCACCATGCAAGTCGTCTTCCGCTCGCCGTCGGGTGACGAGATGGGCAAGATGAAATTCGAGCTCCGGAAATCGAGCAGCGAGGAAGTCGTCTGGCGGTTCACCGCGGGACCCGAGGAGTGGCTCGGCACGGACGTCAGCTTTGCGCTCTCGCAGCAGGGCGACAGCACGATCGTTTTGTTCGGCCACCGCAACTGGCGCGAAGCCGTCGAGTTCACCGCTCACTGCAGCATGAAGTGGGCGGTCTTCCTGTTGAGTCTAAGGCAGCTGGTCGAAACTGGCATTGGCCAGCCAGCCCCCGACGACCTGAAAATCGACAATTGGAACTAGTCCTTCGCAGAGCGCGCGAACCTCACAGCGACCTCACGATCCGAGCGAGTGAGTCAACGTGTGCCACGCGAAGCAGTTGATCTAAAAATCGTCGGCGTTTTGGCCATCATTTCGTTGGCACGCTCGGTGCAACCAACGTGCGTCGAAGCATGAACGAAGTTCTGTTCGGGGGACGTTTGCGAGGCGTGCAGCTGCTCTCTCGCCTCCTGCCACTGGCTGCGCTCAGTATCGCGTGTGGTGGCGCATCGACGGTCGACGCGCCACGCGATCAGGAAACTTCCGCGGCCGGGGGGCAAGCGGACCAACAGGCAGGCGCGGGAGGCGCCGCAGCAACCGGCGGGCACGCTGGTTCCGATGGGAGGGGTGGCACAGCGGGGCGCAGCGGTGCTGCGGGCTCTGGAGGCATGGGCGGCAGCGGCGCCAGCGCCGGCTTGGGGGGCGCCGGCGCTGGTGCCGGTGGCGCGGGCGCGGGGGGCTCGAACGGCGGAAGTGCCGGCATGGGGTTGGCCGGGAGTTCGGGCAGTTCGGGCGTCTGCCATGCGCCGCCCCCGCTGATTTGCGGCGGCGGCCCGATCACGCTGCCCAAGACCTGCGTCAGCCAGGACTTGGCATCGGTGGGTACGTCGTTGCCGCTCGGCACCTGCCGAACGATGTGCGAATCGATGTTCACTTTCTCTTGCTCGGTTTTCGCCGTGCAAGGCCCGTCGCTCACCGTGCAATGCTCGACCGGTTGCCCCGGGAGCGAGCACTGAAGCGCGGGCTTTTGCCTAGACTTTCGGGGGACTATCCAGCCGCGGGGTGGCAGGCATTCAGGCACTACCGGACTCTGCCGCGGGCGCTAGGCTCGAGAGATGAAGTTAGCCGAAAAAGGCCACTACGCGCCGCCTCCTCGCCTGCCCGTTCATGCACAGGCCGTCTCGCGCGCCTTGGCCAAGTGGCCTGGGGTGCACGCGCGAACACATTGGTTGCTCGGTGACGAGACCGAAATCGACGGCGCTGATTTCTACGTTGGCGAAGCCGAGTTGGGTCACATTCACTTAGACGGTGAAGCACACATTGCGGTCCCCGCCGCCGTGCGTCAGGCGCTGATTGCGGGCGGCCTCGCGGCGCCTTTTCGCTGGAGCCAGGCCTTCGTCGTCTACGAGATTACGGCGGCGGTCGACGTCGCGCCCGCGCAAGCGCTATTCCAACTGGCCTACGATCGTTTACACGGAGTGACCAGCGCCGAACTGGTCTCCCGCTGCGCGAGCCTCATCCCCGCGCGCCGGGCGCCCAGCGCACCGCTCGCGACCTGAACACCATCCACTTGCTCAGCCCAGTGCGCCGTCGTCGCGCCCCTTGCCTACGACCTCTTTCGGCCCATCCGCGTGTTTGAAAGTCGTGACCGCCACGGACGAACTGCGAAGCCCGCATCGCCACCTGAGCGGGGCTGCAGCTCAGCCGGGCATGTCGGCTCGCCGAGGGCACATTTGTGCAACAAGGCCCTCACCGATGGGCGGTTCGCTCGGCTGGATGATCGGATCGATACACGCTCGGCAGGCCCGAAGTGCTAGTCTGCAATACGACCTAGGGAACAAACATGGCAGCAACACGTCGGCCGCCGTCCGCGTTAGTCGGACAGGAACCCACCTCGGCGAAGTCCCCTCCACCGCGAGCAGCAGCGGCGAAACCGCCACGTCCACGGGGAGACGCGCAACAAGGCATAGCGGCGCGCTCGAGCGGGCCGAAGGCGCAATCCATCAAGCCAAGGGCAGAGTCCATCAAGCCAAGGGCAGAGTCCATCAAGCCAAGGGCAGAGTCCATCAAGCCAAGGGCAGAGTCCATCAAGCCAAGGGCGGAGTCCATCAAGCCAAGGGCGGAGTCGATCCCGTCGCGACGCCCCAGCTCCACTTCGTCGGCAAAGCCCTCCCTCCGGCGACCGCCACCGCTGCCTGCATCGCATCTGCGACCGCCAGGCTTACCCGGCACGGGAAAGCGGCCACCGCCGTTACCTGGCGCACGCGAGGCACTGCCACCCTCCAATTCAGTGCATGAGAGACCGCCGAAGCGAGGCTAGTCGCGCGCGGTCTCGAGGAAGCGTGTCCCCGCCGCGTATCGCACCGCCTGGGAGCTATCCACGACAGAAGATTTTCGCTACCGCGAGATCGGGGGGCGGCGCCCAATCGGCATCGGCTTGGCGCATTGGTACACCGCGCACGTCCACCGCCTGACTGGGTCGGACGACGACGTGTGTCGCCGATTTGCGCGCGTGATGCATTGGCTGAGGGCACCCTCTCATCTGTTTCACCCGAGCGTGGTGTGCAAGGTGCTCATGCGGTCACTGACTGTGCGCCATCGCGAACCGGGGCCGCGCCCTCGCTTCCCGAAACCGCCAAGCCTCTAGCGGTCGGCGGTTTGCCCGTGTTCGGCATTGGGAAAGAGCTCTGCGCACGCGCGCTTCCAGGTCGGCTCGTCGGGAGATGAAAGCGTGGGCTCGCTGTCGTCGAACACGTCGTAGTCTCGGCCATTGGGGTGACGAACGACACCAAAAGCTTCGCGCACCAGCAACGCACCCGGTGCGTGGTCCCAAGGTAGGAGCCGGTAGTGGAGCGAGTAATCTTTGAGACCCGCGGCGATTTGCGTGTACTCGTGCGCGGCGCAGACGGAGCTCGGAACCTGTCGGTGCGCGTTGGCACGGGCGATGATTGGTGCCGCAAGCTCGGCCGGCATCAGGCGCACCGAAGCGGTCCCCGTCAGGTCGCCATTGGTGGGGGCGCGCGGCGGGACGCGCACCCCGTCGATGAAAGTGCCCAGGCCGCGCTCGGCGAGGAATAGGCGATCGGTTTCCGGCAAATAGATGGCCGCCGCAAGCAACGTCCCGCGCTCGACCAGCGCCACCATCGAGCCGAACGGCCCATGCCCGGCGGCAAAATTCTTGGTCCCGTCGAGCGGATCCACGACCCACACGGGAGCCGATCCGCGTAGCCGGTCGAGCACGCGCTTATCGGCGGCGACCGCTTCTTCACCGACCACGATCGAGCCGGGCACGAGCTCGGGCAAACGCTCGGTCAACGCGGCCTCGGCCGCACGATCTGCGGCGGTCACCAAATCATTCGGGTCTTCCGCGCTCGGCTTGCCGATCACGTCGCCCGGCGCCAGACGGCGAAAACGCGTCACGATCTCCGCCTGCGCGACTTCACGCACTAACTTTCCCAGCTGGTCCAAGAGCACGCTTTGCATGGATCTGCATCGTAGCAGAAGCAGCATCGCGCTGCGTGGCCTAGCGACCTGCCTATTGCGTCGCGGCTCTGGGCACGAGCCCACGCGCGCGAGCGTGTGAAAGCGCTTGGCTCGCGTGCTCGATCCAGAGCATCTCCGTACCGTAAGCGCGAGCGCGCTCAGACAGCGCGCGAGCACGCCGGCCGCGCTCGGAATTGTGCTGTTTTCCGCCCAGTTCTCGAATGTAAACGGCGATGATTCGGCCCGGGTAGCGAGCAGCCGTCTCCAGATAGACTTCCGGGTCACGCTCGCCGCTGTCGCCGATCAAGATGAACGGCAATTCGGGGTACATTTCCAACAACTGACGCAGCGCCGCGGACTTGTGGTCGACGGGCGGGGCTTCGTGCAGGCCGATGTCGCGCAGGAGCAGCGGGCCACGCGGCAGCCCATGATGATCGAGAAAATCGATCAAAAAATCGTACAAGTTCCACGGGCTCTTGGAGACATAGAATATCGGATTGTGCGCCTGGCCCGACGCTCCTCGGGCGAGCGAGTGATAGAGCTCGCTCGTGCCTTCGAAGGGCATGCGGGTGAATGCGCTACCCGACAAGGTGACCCAAATCATCTTCAGCCGTTGGGTGACGTGCGTCTGCAGGATCGTATCGTCGATGTCGCTGATGATGCCAAGCTGCGCATCCGGCCCCGGAATCAAGATCTCGGCCGTCGCGCGCACAGGCACGAGCCCGCGCACCTCGGCTTGCAGGACCGCGACCTCAGCGCTCTTCCAAGCTCCGCTGCCGCTTAGGTCGGGCGAGACGAGCGCCAAATCGAAGTAGCCTTCGTCGTCCGTGATGCCGCCCACGGAGCTCGTACCGAGCTCCGCGCGTACAGTCGCTGCGGGCAACTCTCGCGAAAAGAAGCGCCGTAACATCCGCCGAAAGCTGCGGAACGCGGTGTCTGCCGGGAGCGAGCGCTCCAACGCCGAAGCTTCCAGCACACGGCCGCGCAGCACGATGCGCCCTGCCGTACCAAAGCTGCGGTAGGCCACGACCTGGAGCGGACCCAGACGCCCGAAGCGGCGCCGTAGCCCCCAAACCGCGCGATCCCGCAAGAGCTCGATGCGCGCGAAGAAGCGCACGGCCGAGGCCAGCCAACGCTGCCGCTTGCGTATGGTTCGCGTGCTTGTCAGCTCTTCGAGCGCTCGAGACATCGACGAAGCCCTGTATAGTGCCCCGTCCTAGGGCAGACATCCAGCCGAGGGCAGGTAAATTGCCGACGAACGCCAGCCGCATTTTGTGCGTGGAGCTCGTGCTATACGAGCGAATGGGCATTTCGAAGGGCACGTGTTGGGCGGTGCTCACGAGTTCGTCCACCGCTCGGGGCGCAAGCGCGTCGTGACCACCGCCTGGGCTTGCCCCCAGTGCCAGCGCCGCTTCTCGGGCCCGAATCAGCGCCACGCCTGCGGCCCAGGTGATCTCGGCCAGGTGTTGCGCAATCGCCCCCCAGCGTTACTGGCGCTGTAATGCGGAGCTCGAGGCGTTTCTGCATACGCTGGGCCATGTCGAAGTCGTGGCCCGCGACCGTTACGTGCTCTTTCGCAGTGCTCGGATCTTCGCGGACCTGAACGTGATGACCGATTCGCTGCGGCTCGTGATTCACCTGCCCTCTCGCGGGGAGCATGCGCTGTTCGAGAAAGTGGTCTCGGATCGCCGGCACGTCTCGCACGTCGTCAAATTGCGGGACGCGCGCGAGCTACGCCAAATGATGCCTTTTCTGCGCGACGCCTAGCGAGCATCGCTGAGAGCGTGAGCCTGCGGAGGGCGCCCGGGCGAGCCCACATTTTCGAACGCCTAGCCCCTTATCGAGAAGTACGCTAGCTTGAGCCGGATGTCCGGAGCGCTGCATGCCACTGCCAACGTCGGCACGGATGCGGGCGGGTTCCGTATCCTCGGTGGCGCGGACGGCAACCTGCGCATCGCCGCCTGGGGTTACTGGCCAGCCGAGGTGACCGGCGCATTTCTCGTCAGCGCGACAGCCGCAGCGCAATCGCTCGCCCCCGAAGGCGTCTTCGTGTTCGACAGCAAGGACCTCAAGCCGCAAGGTCCGGAGGGGCAGGAAGCGCTGCGCGTGCTGTTTCGCGCGCTCGCGCGGGTGCCCTTCGCCAAGGGCATGATCATCAGAGGGAACGCGATGACCTGCATGCAGCTCGCACGCCTGCTGCGCGATTGCGCGGTCGACGCCAGAATCGAATTCGCCGACGGGACGACGTAACCCGAGTCATCGATGAGGCCGCCTGCCGCGTGCTAGGTTCGCGCGCAATGATTTGCCGTCATCGGAGCGTCCTGCCGATCGCATTTGCCGCTTCGCTGCCTGTCGCGTGCCATGGCCGTGCGCAGAGTGAGATCCCAATGCCGAGCCGCCCGGGCTCAGGTCGCTCCGGAGTGACAGCACCGCTCGCGCTGCCCCAGGCTGGCAGCACGGGCCGCGTGGCGGCCAGCGGCGTCTGCGCGATCGCCGATTTTCCGTCCCGCAAACCGATCGTAACGCACATGTATACCGCCGATCCGTCCGCCCATGTGTTCGGCGACACCTTGTACGTTTACTCCTCACACGATCTCGAAGACAACCCGTTACCCAACGACAACGGCGACCAATACGACATGAAGGACTACCACGTGCTGTCCTTCGATCGCCGCGACTGCTCGAAGGTCGTGGATCACGGAGAGGCGCTGAACGTGAAGAACGTGCCCTGGGCCTCCAAGCAAATGTGGGCGCCGGACGCGGCGTTCAGAGACGGGACGTACTTCCTGTACTTCCCCGCGCGAGATAAAACGGGCGTCTTCCGGATCGGGGTCGCCAAGAGCGCGGCGCCCAGCGGTCCGTTCGTCGCCGAGGCGAAGCCCATCTCCGGCAGCTACAGCATCGATCCCGCGGTCTTCGTCGACGACGATGGTCAAGCTTACATGTACTTCGGCGGGCTGTGGGGCGGGCAGCTGCAAAACTGGAGAACGGGCGCATACGACGCCCACGGCAGCGTGCCGGACAGCCAACAGGATGCGCTCGGGCCGCGGTTCGCAAAACTCGGCGCCGATATGCTGAGCTTCGACGGCGCCGTCTCGGAGATCCGCATCGTGGATGAGACGAAGAAGCCTCTGAAGCAAGGGGACAACCAGCGGCGGTTCTTCGAGGGCGTCTGGATGCACAAGTACAACGGGACCTATTATCTGTCGTACTCGACCGGCGACACGCACTACCTCGTGTATGCGACCGCCAACAAGCCACGCGGGCCCTTCACCTACCAGGGCCGGCTATTGCCCCCCGTGGCGGGGTGGACGACTCACCACTCGATCAGCCAATACAACGGCAAATGGTACTTGTTTTACCATGACGCCTCGCGCTCCGGCGTCGACAACCAGCGCTCCGTCAAGCTGACGGTGCTGACGCACAACGCTGACGGCAGTATTCCGACATTGACGCCCTGATGAGCGACGAGCGTGGCTAATTCGAATCGAGTTTTTGGCTTCCGGCTCGGAGCTGCGTAGTTCCAATCCAAGTCGATCGGTCAAGGCGGCTCGGCCCGGCGTCCGCGGCTGAGCTCGAACACGCGAATCAAGCGCGGGCCGCCATCGTCCCGGCCCGGTACGGTGAGTGTGCGTGAGTGTTCGCGGCCGGCCGACTCAGTGTTCTGGTCCTGGGTAGAGTCCAGGTTTTGCCTTAGAAAAGCCAGGCTGGTCGTACATCGACTACCAATCACCCACGATAAAAGCGCGCGTTGGGACTTAAATGCACGGTTACCTCGTCGTTCGGAGTGGTTGGAGGCTTTCGCGGCCGCGGCCCATCTTCGCTCTTTCGACGCCCCGCCATTCCAAGCGCAATGAATCGTCCCTTCGCCATGCGCGAAAGCCTCGTCGTAGTCAGCATGCTTCTATGCATGACCGCGCTCGGCTGCAGCAGCTCCGCGCCCGCCGCACCGGACGAGACCATCCCCATCGGCGCGATCCTGCCGTTTACGGGGAAAGAGGCCGCGCTCGGCCGAAATATCGAGCAAGCCATGCTGCTCGCGATGGAAGACGTGAACGCGGCCGGTGGCATCGACGGCACCCCCTTGGAAGTCGTCAGCCGAGACAGCAACTCAGGCTCTGATCGTGGTCTGAACGAGCTGTTGAATCTGATTTACAACGACCGGGTTCAGTACTTGGTCGGCCCCGAAGAGACCGAGCTCGCCAACGCCATCGTTCCGGATGTCAAGAGTCGCAACATCACCAACATCTTGCCGGGATACGCCGCGCCGTCCGTGCAACGCGCGAGCGCCACCGGCGCATGGTACCGCTTGGCACCCGCCGCCTTCGACATCGGCTGCGCCTTCGCCAGGCACGCAGAAGACGACGGCGTCGTGTCGGCCAATGCATTGTCGATGACCGACGACTACAATGCAACGCTCGCCAGCTCGTTCAATCAGCAATACTCGGTGAGCGGGCGCGTTTTACCTTCGGTGACGCTACAGGCCGATCAATCTTCTTATTCCGTTGCGATCAAGCGTGCGTTGGATTTCAAGCCCGAGCGGACGGTCTTGAATGCCAACCCGGCCACGGGCTCGGAAGTCATCACCGAATGGGCGATCGGCGACGGGCGCGGCGCGTGGTACCTGAGCCCGCTCTTACGCGCCGATGCGTTCGTGATCAACGTCCCCTACGGCTCGCTCGCCGGTTTGCTCGGGATTTCCCCGTCCCTCAGCCTGAAGAGCGAGTGCGAGACGCTGACCGGCTTCGATCACGGGGCCATCTCTTGCAAGCGAACGAACGCCACGCGCTTCAGCGCGCACTTCGCGGAGCGCTGGAGCGGTACGCAGCCATTCCCGGCGTCACGCCTTTACTACGACGCGGTAGTGCTGCTCGCTCTGGGCATGCGCTACGCAGTGGCAACGAGCGGCCATGTTCCTTCGGCGCCCGAGCTGCATCGGCTGATCTTGCAGCTGAACGGGGCCGAGAACCCTCCCGCGCGCTGGTACGACCTGAAGACGGCCTTCGCGACGCTCGACAGCGGCGAGCCGCTCCGCTTCGTCGGCTCCGGCGCGGAGTACAGCTTCGACCGCTACGGCGCAGCGCAGCACGTGGTCTTCGATACGTGGACGGTGGCGGGTCAATCCTTCGTCGACACTGGCTCGTATTACGCAAGCTGCAACCCGCTGTAGGCGCAGCGCTCGTCACTTCAACACACGCGAACGCGAACTAGGAGAAAAGATGAATCGTACACTGCAGCCTCTGGTTTGGATCGTCGGGCTCACCCTCGGAGTTTCGGCCTGCAGTGGCGATGACAACGACGCCACCAAGAAGACCATCAAGCGCGATACGATCGCCCCGAGCGAGTTCCAGCCCAGGGATTTGGAGAAGACCGTGAACACGCTCGTCAAGGAGATCGGCGACACGGCCCCGGTGGATCTGCAAATTGCAGTCGTGCTCAAGCAACTCAACAACTACTACTTACCGATCCAGACCGGCGCGAGCCGCGCGATGAGTGAGTTGAATTTGACGGGCCAAGTGGTTGCGCCGCAATCGTCCAGCGGCGACGAAGCGGTGAACGAGCAGAACGACATCATGAGCGGAGAGCTCAAGTCCGGCTACAATGCGCTGGCCGTTGCGCCGTTCGAGATCGGAAACCAACCTCCGATCGACGCCGCCGCGGACACGGACGTCCCCGTCGTCACCATCGACAGCGATCTCGCGACCAGCAAGCGCGACCTGTACATCGGGACCATGAACTCCGAGGCCGGCAAGACCGCAGGCACGACGCTCACTTCGTTGATCACGGAGAACTCGGGCACCGTAATTCTGCTCGGGCACGACGACGCAGGTTGGCCGGACGGCTTCGATCGCACCAATGGCGCGAAAGACGTGCTCGAGGCCGCTGGCTTCACGGTGCTGGTGCGCCGCACGGATTGGTCGGAGACCGGTGAAGACGCGGATGTCGAATTTCTGACCGAGGCCATCAAAGACGCGGATCCACCCGTGGTCGGCATGATGGGCATGTTTTCGGATGCCTATCGCTGTGCGAAGGCGGCCGAAGCGGCTGGGAAGACGGGCGACGACATCGCGATCGCCGCTTTCGACTTCGAGCCGAAGACGGTCGAATACATGCGTAGCGGGATGATCAAGGCGACGCATGCGCAACGCCAATACTACATGGGCTACATGACACCGTACGTCCTGTACGGCTTCAAAGCGCTGGGCAAGGACGCAACCAAAGCCATCTTGAAGCCGCAGATGGTCGACGGCTTCCGCTTCGACACCGGCCTGGACGTGATTCCAGCAGCCAGCCTGGACAGCTACTATTCGTATCTGGACAGCCTCCGGATCGGCAGCTCCAACTGAACCGAGAGTAATTCAAGCCTCAACGAGCTCCATTTGGAAATGTCAGACCATGGTTTCTAGACGACCCCCGGGCTCCGGTCGTCCGCGCCTCTGCTTCGGTCGGACCTTTGCCAACGCATCGATTGCGATCGGAAGAGCGGCGGCCCGTGGACGAGCTTGCGCCGGTGAGTGAGCAGTGAAGCGCCTCTTATCGATCCTGTCCGTGCTGCTCTTGGCGAGCTTGCCGCGCGCCGTGCACGCGCAAGACGCCCAGGGTTCGAGCTCCGAAGACGATCTGGACTTGGTCAAGTTGCTCAATGTTCAGGTCTCGACGGCCACCAAGACCAGCGAGAGCATCGACGACGCCCCGGCCGTGATCACGGTCGTGACACGCGACGACATTCATCGCTGGGGCTACCGAAACGTGGCGGAAGTCCTGAACCACTGCGTCGGTTTCTACTCCGTCGACGACCACATTCAGCCCAACGTCGCGGTGCGAGGGGTAACCGGCGGGCTAGCCGCCGAGAGCAGCGTGTTCAAGGTCATGATCGACGGGCGTTCCGTGGCCTACCGAACGACCTCGGGAAATTGGCTCGGCGCGGAGCTGATTCCGCTGGAATCGATTCAACAGATCGAAATCATTCGCGGCCCCGCCTCGGCGCTATACGGCGCGGACGCATTCTTGGGCGTCGTCAACATCGTCACGCGCAGTCCCGAGGAGTCGCGCCCGGTTCAGGGGCGCGTGCTGGTGGGAGCGAGCGGCTCGAACCCCAGCGGCCAGTTCGACGTGGTGGGCAGTGGCCAGCACGGCAAGTTCGACTTCATGATCGGCGCGATCGGCGAATACGGAAGCCGTAGCGGCCTGACCATGCCGAGTGAATCACCCGCCCCAGAGATCCCAAGCTACGTCGGTGATCGGCGCGTGGCCAACAACCTCGATCGCCGGTCGCTCGGGCTACAAGCGCGGATCGGCTACCGCGATCGCAAGGTCGGACAGCTGGTGGCCAGCGCGTACGCTTCTGGCTTCAGCCGCGGCGGTGACTTCGCACCCTATGCCCAGCTCACCAATGGCACGGACGCCGATGGCAACCAGGTGGGCACGGTCATCTCGCAGGGGCAGTTTCGGGCAAACATCGACGGCTTGCTGCATGCCAACAAGAAGCTCGATCTTTCCCTGCAAGCCACCTACTTCCAAGGCGGCATCCTGCCGAAAGATCGGATCGAGGTGGGTAGCCCGCTTTACTACGTGCAGCGCGATAGCTCTTATCGTGGCATCGACTCCGTGCTCGAAGCGCGCTTTCTCGCCTCCTCACGCTTCAATTTGATCACGGGCGTGGAAACCGTGTTCGATCACGAGTCCCTGCTTGCACCCGATCGCGTCGTGCGCGCGACGGGCAACCCGGTGCCCGGGGGCGAGGCGAGGGATCGTCTCGTCGACCTGACGAACGTCGGCATCTACGTCAGCTCCAACCTCACGTTGGTCGATCGCTATCTAAAGCTCACGGGCGGCATTCGTTACGACGACCACAGCACTTACGGTAGCCAAATCACCGGTCGGGCCGGCATCACTTCACGCCTGACCAAAGCGCTCGGCATGAAGCTGCTGTATGGCAGCGCCTTCAAAGCGCCATCACCCTATTTGCTGTATGCCACTCCCGTGGGCCCAGGCGACGTGATCGGAAATGCTTCGCTCAAGCCGCAGAAGATCCACACCCTCGAATACCAACTCTCACTCAGGCCCAATCGGTTCTTCGGATTCAGTTCGGGCGTGTCCGGCAATTGGCTCTACGACAAGGCCGAGTTCAGCCCGGAGGGTATCAACCAAGCCGCGCGCAATACGGCCAGCCAGACCACGTTCACCTGGGAAACGCGCGCGGACGCAAAACACTACGACGACTACGCCGCCTACGCCTCCTTCGAGCTCGTCCACTCCAAGCGCGACCTCGGTGAGAGTGGCTACGCGGCCCAGCTGGTCGGCACCGCCAACATCGTCTACCCGCCGTACATCGCTCGGCTCGGTCTATCAGCGGCGCTACCCAGCGTACCCAGCGTGCCCCTGACCGCAGGCCTCGAAGCGATGTTCGTGGGCCCACGCCACGCCGCCGACGCCAGCGTACTGGCAAACGGAGCGCAGTTCGATTTGAAGGCCTACGCCACGACCAACGTATTTCTCACCACACGCGACCTGTACCTCGTTCCGGGGCACGAATCGGTGATCGCGCTGCGCGTCTACAACCTATTCGCGAGCGCTGGCCCGGACCCCGGATTCTCCGCCTTCGAATATCCGCTGCCGCCTCGTGAAATCATGCTGGAGCTGCGGCACACCTATTAAAGAGCCGATATTCCAAGCGCAGGTCCCAGCTCGCGCTCCCGGTTCCCGCTGGCAGGCGTTGTCAAGAGTCTTTCCTGAGCGACCCAAATCACCGGTTGGGCGGGAAAGTGCGTCGCAGGGCGAAGCTTCGAGTTCGAGCCGCCCATTAATTGGTCGACGATGACGACGGAGCTTGGTTTCTGTCGCCATTCTGCATAAGCACACGTCCATGACGGAGAACGTTCAGCGGGTCAAGAGCCCGATCACCTGGGTGCCAAGCCTGTATGTAGCGATGGGCATCCCCTTTTCGCTGGTGATCTGGGTTGCCGGTACGATGTTCAAGGATTTGGGTCACACCGATACGGAGATCGCGCTTGCCACCGGCAGCGTCGGCATCGCCTGGTCGTTGAAGCCGTTCTGGGCATCGTTCTTGGACATGTACCGCACCAAGAAGTTCTGGGTGCTGAGCATGGAGTTCGCGATCGCGATCTTGCTCGGCCTGATCGCGGCTGCGCTGCCACTGCCTCAATATTTTCGGATCATCATCGGCATCCTTTGGGTGCTCGCCTTTGCCTCGTCCACCCAGGACATTTGCGCAGACGGCGTGTACATCACCACGCTCGACAAGGCCCAGCAGGCCAAATGGATCGGCTGGCAAGGCGCCGCTTGGAACACGGGGCGCATCTTTGCGACCGCGCTGGTCGTTTACACCGCGGGCAAGCTCCAAGAGTCCGGGCAATCGCCGAAGACTGCGTGGGCCATTGCCGTGTGTTTCGCGGCCGCCGTAATGGCCGGGTTCGGCGTCTACCACTGGTACTCGCTGCCCACCGGCACCGTCGTCCGCCGACCTGAAAACACGGCCGAGATCGTCAAGACCTTCCTGGAAACGGTCACCGATTTCATCAAGAAGCCGAAGCTGCTCGGCATGCTGATTTTCGTGTTCTTGTACCGCAGCGGAGAAGGCTTTTTGCTGGTCGAAGCGCCGTTATTCATGCAAGCGCCCCTCGCCAAAGGCGGCCTCGGCTTGTCGCTCGCGGACAAGGCCTTTTTGGACGGCGCCATCAGCACCGGCGTCAGCTTGGCGGCGGGCGTGCTGGGCGGCATGTTCATCGCCAAGCACGGGCTCAAGAAGTCGCTGATGATCATGGCCCTGTGCATGAACATTCCGCACTTGTGCTTCGTGTACTTGAGCCACGCCGTCACGCCCACCGCGCCGTTGACGCTCACCACCATCGGTATCTTGGTGACGATTGAGAAGTTTGGCTACAGCTTCGGCTTCGTCGCCAACATGCTGTACATGATGCAGCAAATATCGCCCGGCAAATACCACATGACGCACTACGCGTTCTGCACGGCGCTGATGAACCTGGTTCTGATCCCGACGCAATCGGCCAGCGGTTACATCGCCGACTCGCTCGGCTACAAGAACTACTTCGTGTTCGTAGCCATCGCCAGCATCCCGTCCATCTTCGCGGCCTGGTTTGCCCCCTTCCCACGTGAAGAGCCCGCGCCTGGCGGGGAAGCACTGCGGGCGCACTAGGCCGCTCCCGTTCGCGGAGCGACGTTTGGCAGCCGTCGCTCCGCGGCAGCCTCGCAGGTTCGAGCCCAGGTTTTCCCGAAGCCTGCGATCGCTTTCGTCAGTGAAATATAAAGGATGCTTCGAGGCTCGGAGCGAGCGGCGTATCGTGCTCGGTGATCGGAGCGCGGGGGCTGCAGTGGTCCGCCGGCCCGGCGTGGCCGACCAGGGCTCGTACGTGCCAACCGAGCGTGGGGCTCGGATAATCGTCGACGAAGCCCCCGCCGATGCCAGTGATCTGCAGCGGGGAGTCTTTGACGTCGACGAGGTAGACGGTCCGCCATCGATCCGAACAGCGGCGCCCGCCAAAACCTATCGCTGAGAATAAGCAGACACTCAGCCGAGCTCAAGCCCCATGCCTCGTATGCTTTTCACGCTGCGCGGCAAATGGGCCAACTAAAATGCCGGTGAGCACGAATTCGGCTGCCCCACGGAGTCGTTCGCCAGTCACGAGTGTGGCAAGAGCGGCCCAGCCGCGAGTGGGTTGAGAACACACCGTATTCGGAGGTGCGATGCAGGATCGCGATCGCCCGAGAAGCCGGCACTCGGGCGGGAAAAATCCACTCGCTCAGCCGAAAGTCGTGTCCAGTCGAACATTAGAGACCCTCAAACCCACCTTGGAGACTCAGCTGCCCCAGAGTCGTGAAACGGGTTCGACAGATCAACACCGATGAGGTGAGGGCGATGTTCCATTGGCGCAGCGGGTTACTTTTTGCGGCGGCCCTAGCCGCAGGATGCACGAACGGAACTATCGACGATCCGTCGGGTCAATCGGGGCCGAGCACGGGCAATCCCGGCGCTCCGGGCGCCAGTGCGGGCGCTGGCAACTCGGCAACTCCGGGGAACAATCCGCCGCCCGCGGTCGGTACCAGTCCGGACTGTACGCAGGGCATCGCCGCGACCTCGCAGATCCCGCGCCTGAGCAACGCCCAATACGATCGCACCGTGCGCGATCTATTGGGCCTGACGGGCCTCAAGGACTCGAGCAACGCCGTACCCTCCAGCATCCTTGCAACGGATCAGGCGGGCAGCCTCACCAGCTTGGGCTGGAGCTCCTACCTGTCCGTGGCTGACAAGATTGCCGCTCAGGTCATGGCGGATGCCACGCTGCGCGCCAATTTCATCAAGTGCACCCCCACTGGCGACGGCAAAGCCTGCCTGCACGACACGGTCGTGCAATTCGGACGCCGCGCATTTCGCCGCCCGCTGAGCGCGGACGAACTGGCCGGCTTCGACGCGATCATCGCCAAAGGCGCGCAAATCACGCCCACGGGAGCGCCGCTCGAGGTCGCCGAAGCGCTGTTGTCGATGTTCTTGATTTCGCCGTCGTTCCTGCAACGCTCGGAGATCACGAGCAGCTCGGACGGCGCCGGGCACTTTTCGCTCTCGAGCCACGAGGTCGCGTCGCGGCTGTCGTACCTGCTCTGGGGCTCGACTCCGGATGACGCCCTGAGCCAAGCCGCCGACGCCGATCAACTGAGCACGCCCGAGCAGATCATGGCCCAAGCGCAGCGCATGCTCAAGCAGCCGCAAGCGCATGACATGGTGAGTGAGTTTCACCGCGCATATTTGCTGATGGGCACGAATACTCGCTGGGACCAGGCAAACCGCGACACCTCGTTGTTCCCTGCCTTCAGCAAGGCGCTGGTACCGGTCATCCAACAAGAGACGGAGAAGTTTTTCGACTACGTCGTCTTCGCTCAGGGAGGCTCGTTCGCGGACTTTCTGACCAGCCCGATCGCCTTCGTGAACGCGGCGACGGCCCCCCTGTACGGCCTCGATCCCGGCAAATTCGGGGCCGATCTCGTGCAAACCAGCTTGGACCCGGCACAGCGCCCGGGCTTCTTGACCCGGGCCGGCTTCTTGAACGCCTACTCCCAGTACAACCGCACCTCGCCGATTTTGCGCGGCGCGTTCATCACCAAGCAAGTGCTGGCGGTGCCGATTGGTTCGCCGCCCCCCGGCGCCGAAACCACGCCGCTGCCCGCCACCGCTGATTTGGACACGAACCGGAAGCAGGTCGACCAACAGACGTCTGCCACGGCGTGTGCCACCTGCCATCACAACTTCATCAACCCTCCGGGTTTCGCGATGGAAGCGTTCGACGCAGCGGGCGCGTGGCAAACCAAAGAGCGGGTCACCGGAGCGCCGATCGACACCAGCGTGGACGCGGTGATCGACGGCAACACCGTCCACATCGACGGCCCCGCGGAGCTGATGGCCAAGATCGCAGCCTCGCCCGCTGCACAGCACTCCTACGCGGAAAAATGGGTCGCTTACGCCTACGAGCGTGCAAGCAATCCGACCGACGCCTGCACCGTCAACCAGCTCGCCTCCAAGCTCACCAAGGGTGGCTACACGGTGCTCAACCTGATCGCCGACCTGACACAGACCCAATCGTTCCGATTCCGAGCCGTCGAGGGTGCACCATGAAGCGCAGAATCTTTCTCAAAGGTATTGGGGGCGCGGCGCTGGCCGTTCCGTTCCTGAGCTCGCTCGCCGAGCAAGAGGCCAAGGCACAGGCCGCTGCGGTTCCGCCCAAGCGCTTGGTCATTTTTTACACGCACAACGGTTGCCTGACGGATCGCTGGTTCCCCACGGTGGAAGACGGCCCGCTCCCCGCATCGGCGCTCAGCACCACGCTCGCACCCCTTGCGCCCTACGCATCGAAGCTGCTGCTCCCGCGCGGGTTCCGCTCCATGAACGGCTACGCGGTCGGCCAAACCATCGATCCCCATGATCAAGCGATGGGCTCCAAGCTCACCTGCGCCAAGATCACCGAGGACAGCAATCGCTACGCCACAGCCGCCTCGCTCGATCACGTCATCGCCAAACAGATCAACCCGGGCGGCACCACCCCACTCGTGTTGTCGGTCGGTGCGGCGAGCACCAAAATCAAGGAAGTGCTCTCGTTCTCGGCGCCGAACACTGCATTCCCTGCCAACGTCAACCCGCAAACCGTCTACAACCAGCTGACGGGGCTGTTCAAAACGGGCGCGGCCACGGGTACGGGAAGCGCACCGGTGATGACCGCGGGCGATTACAAAGTGGCCCGTGGCGCCAGCGCGATCGACTTGGTGAAGAGTGATCTAGCTCGCTTCCAAGCCCTCAACATGAGTCAGGCAGACAAGACTCGCGTGCAAGATTGGCTGGATCTGTTGCGTACGACAGAGACAGGCATCATGGGCGGCATGACTACCACCCCGGCCTCGTGCAGTGCCGACGCCGCCACCGCAATTGGCATTACGGCCGCGTCGGTGGCGGCCGCGAGTCCGAGCGGCGCCATCAGCGGCGGCGCATTCAGTGGCGGAAGTAGCAGCAGCGGGAATTCGAACCTGGCAACGTCCTTCACGCTGGGCGGCGACATGATGATGAACCTGATGGCCTTGAGCATGATCTGCGACACGAATCGCGTGTTGATCTTGCTCTATCCCGGCTACGTCACGTTCAACTGGGACGGCATCACGCACACTCACGATCATCACGGCCTCTCGCACCGCACGGGTGACTTCACCGTGGGCGGCGCGTGCGGCGTCGTGGGCGTGCTCGACATGATCGCGGCCATCGACAATTGGTACGCGAAGAAATACGCCAAACTCGTCGGCTTGTTCGACAGCATCAGCGAAGGCGGCGGCAAGCTACTGGACAGCACGGCCACCATGTGGCTCCCCGAATTGTCGGACGGTGCGGCCCACAATTTGAACAATCTGCCGATCGTGATTGCCGGAAGTGCGGGCGGCTACCTCAAACAAGGCGTGGCCGTGAACGTGGAAGGAAAGACCATCGGCGTCGGCAACAGCGACAATTCCTGCGCCGACGGCGGCAACATCGGCAACACCGGTTCCTTCGGTGGCAACGTGCCGATCAACAAGCTGTATGTCACGTTGATGAACGCGGTCGGTTGCAAAGACGAGAGCGGCGGGAAAGTTACCAAGTTTGGTGACTTCGACGGCACGGGCACCACCGGCGGCATCACCAACCCCGGTGAAGTCACGAAGCTCACCGCCGCGGGTTGAGGCTTCTTCGTTGATGGTCACGAGGCTCGGCCGATTGCGGCCCAGCCTTCGGCGTCTGATTGCGCCGCCCAGAGTTCGCTCGTCGCTTCGTTGCGCGTCCCCGTCTCGGCTCAGCGCGTTGCTGGCGGGCGCGCCGCGTCGAGCACGCCGCTCAATTCCGGCGCGGCACTATCTCCGCCACGAGCCGCCTCGAACGCTGGCTTGCCGCTCACCCAATCGGTCGCGCTCGACGCTGGACCGTTCAGCAATAGGTCGAGCGCGGCCGTCAATTCCAACGGCCGCATGTCGAGCCCATACAGCTCCGACAGGCTGAGCTGCAGGCCGGCACTCACCGCACGAATCGGCTCCATGAACGAGCGACCGCCCGCGCCCCGCTCCAAGAAGCCGGCGCGCGCCTCTGGATCGCGCAAACGCGTCTTGCATTCTTCGGCGTCGAGCGAATTCATCCCGCGGCAAGCGAGCGGTCTGACTTCGTAGATGGAACAAGTTCCGTGCTCCAAGAACGGACACGGGTGCTCGGGTGCGAAACGCTGGGCCGAGCTGAGACCACGAGTTTCACGCTCCCGTTCGGCGAGCCGCGCCGCCAGAGTGACGAGCGCTTCGGCAGCCAGTGTTTGCCGCAAGTACGCAAAGATCGCCAGCGCCTCGGGAGGAGTCAAACCGACCGGCTGATGACAACAATGATCGCAGCCAGCTTTGCACGCGACAGAACCGGCGGGTGCGCGAGCGAGCAGCGCTTCGGCCAACCGCGAAGTCGCAGCCAGGGCATTTCGAGCGAGTTCGACCATTCGCTCCAGGCTCGGTGTCGTGCGCAACACCGCGCGCGCGGTGTTGGCCGTGCCGACGCTGAGTTCGTCTTGCCAAGCTTCTCGAAACAGCGGAGCGCTGAGCGCGACCAATTCGCTCCCACTCCGCGGGTCTCGTTGCAGTACGAGGTGGACGCGCCCCTGCGCGTCGCGCTGAGTCTTGGCCGGCGCGGGCCGCGACGAAGCCTGGGCTCGCCGCTCTCGACGCTCACGTCGACTCATGGCGGCGGGGGGTGCCCACTGGTCAAATACAACGGCAAGTGCCGACCCGGTTCCACCAAGCGGGCGCGAATTTCACGCTCGGTCGCCGCGATCAAGCTTGGCCGCTCGCACAGGCTCGGATCGCAAACGCAGGCCTGAAAGAAAACCGCTGCTTGGCCATCCGGATTGTCGTCGATGATGCCAAAGCGCACGAACGTTCGGGCGCGGGCCGGGCCCTCCGCTTCGGGCAAACGATCGAGCTCGGATCTGAGCATTTTTCTGACCGCCGCTTCGCTACCCAATGCCCAGATCGCGTTGGCCACGGCCAGCTTCGGCACAGACTCGAGCGCGCTGCGCTCGGCGTTGCTCAGCCCTGTGGTGGCCCGAACGAACTGAGTGCGCTGGTTACGAGCGCGCGCATAGCCCAAGAAGCAGGCGAGGGCGAGCACGAGCAGCGGACCGAGCCAGCGTTTTTCGAGCGCGCGGTTCATGGTCGGCCAAGCGCCTTCAGTTGGGACAACGGCTCGCGTTCGCAGCGCGGCCAAGCGAGCCCGCGGCAGATTTGCTCGGCGAGCGCCCAGTCAGTGTGGCCTGCATTCCGTAGCCCGCGCACGGCCACCACCAGGTCGAACGCTTCGCGTTCGGGTGACCCGAGCAGCGAACGCACCGACTGCAGGTCGGCGCTGAGCGCCGACCATGACGCGGACGGCGCGAGCGGCTGCTCCCGCAACACGAAGCCAACGCGCGAAAGCGGCGTGCTCGAGCTAGCGCTCGGCAAGGGTGCGAGCGCCGGCAGAGCCAGCGCTCCGAGCAGATATCCAACCAGCGCCGCCGCGGCATAGCGGGCGACCCAACTGAAGGAATGCATCCGAGTCATGCACTTTCAACCGTTATCACCGACACCACTCGAGTCTAGATCAGTGGCGGGCGTCGAGTTACCTCGAGTTGATCGAGCCTGACAAAGATTCATCTCGCAGATGGAAATGTGTGATGCAGGAGCACGACGAACGCCGTGAAGCCGCGGCCCGCCCGTGGCGGCGGGCCGCGCTTTGCCAAGCCGCGATTGGCTTGACTCTTCTTTCTCAATTCTACTTCTTTGCGGTTGCCGCGACCTGGCTCGGGCAAACCAGCGCCGTCAGGTCCGTCTTGCGACGGGCCAGATCGTTCATCGTGCGGGGTTGACCGGTGATCAGATCAGGCACCGTGACGCCGGTCAGGAACGGCGAGAGTTCGGCTTCATTGCCGGGAAAGCGCGGAATCACCAGCAAAAATCGGGAACTGCCGGTCTCCCGACTGTGGCAACCGTTGCAAGTGTTGAGCGAGGCGTGAAAACGCGCGTCCGGGTCGACGATCCCAGGACCATTCCAGGGTGTCTGATTGTTGAACACCGAGCCTGCCATGAACGGCTTGTCACCGAACTGAAGCGGGACGGTATGCGAATCCCCACCTGGCACCTCGGCAATGATCGCGTCTGCATTTTGGTTGACGAAGTTGGCAAAGGTCGAGCTGTTGTTGAGGCTGAGGTCCGGCGTCTCCTTGACGGTCGTCTCGGTGAGCAGGCCCGTGGTGGGCGAAAGAGCGAAGGCCCGCAGCTCCCACTGGAAGGACAAAGCAATCTCGTTCGTGCGCAGCTCCACCAGCGCACTGCCGTTCGGGCTACCGGGTGATGCGCCGTGCTCCGTGAAGCGACGCGTGATCGATTCGAGCGCCGCGTTGTATTCCTCCGAGGGGAAAGGAAGCGCGCCCAGGCCGTGCCAGCGGTTGGCCCAGTCCGTCACGTCCGCCTCGGTGTGCGCGACCAGGTTGTATTCGACGATCACGGTGAAGTTTTGGAAATTGATGCCGCCATTTACGCCGAACACGAAGCGCCCTTCGCCCGCAGAGCCCTCCGCCAGATTGCGGATGTCGATGCGATTCACAATCGCTTGCAGGGTGAGTGGAGATTGGTCCAAATCGAGCTCACCAGCCGAGGTTTTTGGCCAGATATCGATCAGTTGCTGCTTCATCAGCGGCCGGGCTTGGACCGTGAAGCCATTCACGGTTTGATTGCTGAGCCAATGCTGCAAAAGCTTCAAGGTCATGGCCGGGGCGTCGGCAGGCGTTGGCGCCATTTCGCGCATCAAGTGACCGAAGGACCACACGCCGGCAGTTTGTGGAGTGCCTGACCCCGAGCCACCGGTACCGACGCTCCCCCCGGTGCCGAAGCCCCCACCTTTACCGGGAGCACCGCCGATGCCAAAGCTGCCCCCGGTGCCGAAGCTCCCACCCTTACCGGGACCCCCTGCTTCGCCCACCTCCTCGAATGCACCACCGGCGCCTGCGCTATCGTCCGGTATCGGGAAGCCGCCGGATGACGGATTGATGGACCCCGCCGTGCGAACCGGGTCGTCGACCACGCTGACGTCCGTGATCATCAACTCGCGACGCGTGCGCACGAAACATCCAGAGGGAGCCGAGAGCTCGTAGTTGAGCTGCCCGTCCAGTTGCTCGAAGTCGAAATTCGGAGGCCCGCCAAATGCTTCCACGATGAATGGCAGGCGATGAAGCCCAGGTTCGGCATCGTCCGAACCCGTCACGGAAACCCCAAAGGTGGCCGTCCCACCCGGCGCGACCAACTTGATATTCGAATCGACGCTGGTCGAAAACCCTGGCTCGGATCGGCTCGGAAAGAACTCGTACTCCTTCTGCTGGCAGGCCCCCACGTCGTTGTTCTTCAGGGAGACCTGATAGGGAACGGTCGTATCGGCAGGGACCGGCCCGCCGGTCTCCGGGGTAACGCTCAGGGTCGAGGGTTTGCCAATGCACGAAAGCGCGGTCAGCACGTCGGAGCTGATCGTTTGCGTGGTGAGGAAGACCTCGTCGATCGTGCCGTTGAAGAATTGGCTTTGGGTCGTGGCACCGATCCGAATCGGTGCGAACACATCTCGGACGGTGCCCGCGCCGAACACCTGTCCGAACTGCTGCCCGTTGATGAACAAGAACACGAACGTGCCATCGTACATACCGGCAACGTGCGTCCACTGGTTGGCCGCGATCGGGGCCCGGGAAATGATGGTCTTGCCCGTCGAAAGCACGACCGACATTTCGATGTTGCCGTTGTGCACGCCGAGCGAAAACGCAGTTTTGTTGTTCAAGCGCTTGATCACGATCGGTTGATCGCCCGATACGGTCTTCGGGTTCACCCAGGCGGCCACGCCCACATGCTGATCGACGGTAAATTGAGGCTGATCGGGGACCTGGACCACGTCCTTCTCGGTGCGAAATTTGACGCCTTGGCCGCTGATGCCTGGAACGCAGGCGGCCTTCAGCGCCTGTTGCGCGTGAGCACCAAGCCCAGAAGAATCGAGCATGAAGTGCGAAGTCGGCGAGCAATCGTCGAAGTGCCAGAGGCCAAAGCCGCCGTCCGTACCCGGATCCGAAGAGCCGGCTTCCGACGGCCCGCCCGCGCTCGGCCCAGCGCCACCTTTGCCGGCCGAACCAGAGCCTGCCTTGCCGCCCGTGCCTGTGCCGGTGCTCCCTCCGACGCCGATCGAGCCGGCCCCGCCGCTACCGGCTTTCGGCCCCGCCGCTTCCGTAACCTGAGACACGCCGGTGGACGAGATCGTGGTTACGCCCGTCGGCGTACCGATCACGGCGTCGGTCAATGGCTCGGTGTACTCGTCGTCGGTCTGTGCCGCGAACTTGTCGTCGCCTCCGCAGCCCAACGGCACGCTGCACAGCACGGCCAACACGCAGCTGGCAGAAAAACGCAAACCCACCCCGCTATCACGCAAACGATCTCGCATCTTACCCTCCATTGAGCGCGAACCGAAAACCCCGCCGCGCAGCTAACAACTAGTTTGTGCGAGATACCAAGTCAAGGCGCCGCATGCACCTTGCGAGACGAGGCTGCACACGGCGGAATACGCCAGATGGAGCGTGAGCGGCTCGCGCGCCAACACCGTAGTCAGTTATTTACGTACTTGATGTCGTCGACGGCAAAACGAATCGTGCCGTTCACTGGATCGGCCTGCCAGAAAAAAGCAGGGTCAACACCCTGTGCGTCAGTGTTGTAGTTCACGCCCGACAGTGAAATCGAATACTGAGTCCAGGTCGTGGTCAGCGAGACGGCGATCGGCGTCGCCTGGGACGCGCCGAAAGTCAGCTTCTCTCCGCCCACATCACCCCTCGCTGAGAAGGTGACACGAGTCATGCCAAGAGCCATGCACGTGGGCGCATATTTGACGAAAGCGGCATCGGAGACCCACTGCAACTTGACCTGAGTCGGCGCGGTCGTGCTGGGCGCATACTTCCACTCTGCACAAGTGCCAACTGCGTTGGCCTGTGAGGGCTCGTCGCACACACTCGGCAGCGCGTACTCGGTGACTTGCGATGCCGTGCCCGAGTAAACGTCGTCGTAGTGATCGGTCACCGTGAACGGCGCACTGGCCAGCGCGTGCGTATCACAATATTTGGCGGACGCGCCCGCGCTGCCGGCGAGCCCACCGCTACCACTGGCTCCGCTGCCACTGGCTCCGCTGCCACTGGCTCCGCCGCTGCCGCTGGCACCGCTGCTGCCGCTCGCGCCCGCAGCCCCGCCTTTGCCGGCGGCACCGGCAACGGCGCTACCGCTCGCGCCACCATTCGGGCTCGCGCCCCCGGCGCCGCCGCCACTGGCCCCGGCGCTGCTGCCACCGCCCTTCCCCGTCGCACTCAAACCCGCGGCGCCTGCACTCAGCCCGGCACTGCCTGCCTGATTCGTCGCGCCACTGCCACCCCCTACGCTCGCCCCACCCGCTCCGGCGCTTCCACCGGGCGCCGGATCAGTCGCCGAGCAGCTGGCCAAAACCACGCTCGCAAGCCCCAGGCCATACCTTCGGATCATCTCGCCTCCCACGCCACCGGAAGTTTATGGGCTCACCATAGCCGTGCTCGGGCGAGCGTCGCAAGTGGCACTTCGCGAGCGAAGGATTACTCACGAAAGGGGGGGCGCTCACCATCCGGCCGCGCACCTCGCACGAGCAGATTGTTCCGCGCGCGTTACGAGCCGAGCCGTCTCCGCAGCGACGACGCGCGTTGCTTCAAGGCATCGGCCTCGCGCTCGAGTTCCGGAAAATCATCGGCATGCGCCGCGTCGAACAACGCTTTGGCTTGCTCGGCGATGCGGCCGAGCTGCGCTTCGACATCGCTCAAGATTGCGGAGCGCTCGCCGTCGCCCGCCTGAATACGTGCCGTCACCTCGGCGGCGGCGGTACCGAGGGCAGCATAGGCTTGCATGTGTTCGCTCAGCCGCTGGTGCCGGGTTTGGATCAGGGTCGCAAACGTGGCCAACGGTTCGAGCGCGGCTTGCTGGCGTGCTTGCATGCTCGCCATCGCGGAAGCCAGCGCTTGCAGGCCCGCCGCGAGACGATCCGGCAAGGTGAGAGCCTCTCCTAGCTCCTTCGCGGCGCGGGCGATGTTCTTCTCGGAGTTGAGCGGGATCTTGCGCACGGAGCGGGCGATCGACTCGAGCGACTGCAGCTCGGTTTCGAGGGAGCGAGCGGCGCGGACGAGGCCGGAAGGTTCTTTGTCGCTCGAGTTGGCGGGCATGCGCGCGAGAGCTTAGCGCGAACGCGGCTCACCGCGCCAAGCATCGAGTGGCGACGTGGCTCGGAACGCCGCCCCTCGCTACGCCCGCTCACTTCGCGTGATGAACCGTCGCCCAGCCGTTGCCCGGCATGTCGAATTGAAATTTGGTGCCGCCCAACGACACGATTGCCTTTTTGGCCGCGCCCGAGTTGTACATCACGACCACGATCGTGCCGTCTGGGTTCTTGAAGGCCAGCGCGTCACCGCCGCTCGTGCCGATCACGGTCGCCTTGGGCGCAACGAACTGCGACAGGTGCCGAAACACGTAATACGCCGGAGTGGCCGTCAGCTTCTTGGCCGAGCGGTCGACGGTCAATAGCGCATTTTGGTGCCAAGGCTTGCTGGCATTCAGGTTCGTGCCCAGCGTATCGAGCACCATGTTCCAGGCGCTGTAGGAGTTCACGCCAGAGCCGATCCAATCCTTGATGTTCTTCCAGCTCTCGATGCCGTAGGCGTAGTCGTTCTGCGGCTTGCTCGCGCTGTAGCTGCTCTGCGACCAGTAGTCCGTGGCAAAGTCGTAATTGCCGCATTTGTGCTCTGTCTGCATGATGGGCACGTTCTTAGATTTCAACGAAGAGATCGCGCTCCGCGTGTTCCACTGCAAGCCGAAGCCCTTCACGTAAGACATGGCCTTCGCGTCGCTAGCGAGGTTCGTCGCGATCGTGCCGTCGGTCTGGTTGGACATGGTGCCGCACCAGATTTCCGCGGGCACTTTGTCCTTTTCGAACAAGGGCCCCAGATAGTCTCGAATGAACTTGATATACAGCGCCCCCGTCCACGCGCAGCTGGGGTACGGGTTCACGTAGCCGGGCTCGTTCTGTGGATGAACCGCCTCGATCTTGAGGCCCTCGGCCGCGTATGCCGTCACGAACTTCTCGAGGTACAGCGCGAAGGCGCTCAGCGTCTTGTCGTCATCCTTCATGTTCCCGGAGTCGGTGCTGTTGTTGTCCTTCATCCAGCCCGGCGGGGTCCACGGGCTCGCCCAGAGATGGATATCGGGCTTGAGCGCCAGGGCCGCCTTGATGTACGGAATCAAGAGCTTCTTGTCTTGCGCAATCGAGAAGCTCGTCATCGTGTAGTCGTTGGCCGTCTCGGCCAGCGTATAGCGAGCCAAGGCATAGTCGCTCGCGCCGATCGGCAGCCGCCCATAGGCGAAGTTGGCGCCATTGGCGGCGTCGAACAAAAGGCTGATCGCTAGCGCCTTGTCGGTAGCGCTGAGCACCGAGAGCGCATCCCAACCCGCTTCGTTGAAGGTGCCGCCGAAGCCGTCCCACCGCTGCTTCAGGGAGCTGTCGTCCGCGGTCACGTCGGCGGTTCCGCTGCTGGCGGCGGTGAGCGTGCCTGTTTTCCAATAGGCACCCTCAGCGGAGGTGACGACATCGGGCAGGCCAGGCGAGACCGTGCCGCTGCCGGCGACGGATGAGCCACCCGCTTGACCGTTCGCGCCAGCGGAGGAACCTCCGCCCGCCGAAGAGCCAGCACTCGAGCCGCTATTTCCGGCGCTGGAACCGCTGCTTCCACCCGCCGTGCCAGGGCTGCCCGCGCTGCTGTTGGAGCTCGAGCCCGCGGTGTTGCCTGCACCATTGCCTGCACTACTGCCAGAGTTCGCGCCGGCCATGGTGCCCGCGCTGGTCCCCGCGGTTTGAGCGCTACCAGCGGCGCCCACGCTCGCGCCGCCTTGTCCCGCAGCGGGCGAGCTCGGCGACGACGAACTGCAAGCGGCGAAGAAAAAGGCGAGCCCGATGCTGAGCGTGGCTTCTCGAGATCTAGTCATGGGTAAGATCCTTGTCTTATTTTTCATGCCTCGGCAACGCCCCGATCCGGCTGTCTCGTGCTCTCGAGAGCGAGGAGATGCAGACACAGTCGAACATTCCAAAGGACCGCGGGCGACACCGATGTCGTTATCGCAACCGACACGCGTTCTATATCGTCAGCGCATGAACCTCGCGTTGGCGAAATCCGGGTTGCTGAGCGTGGAGAACAGCGCACGGCTTTTCGGGGCATTCGCCGTTTGCGCTCAGCTTGCTTGTTCGAGCAGCGACACAAACAGCGGCGGATCGGCATCGGCCGGCGCCAGCTCAATCGCGGGAACGGGCGGTAGTAGCGGTCATGGCGGCGCGGCGGTCGCGGGGAGTGCCATCGTGGGCGGCGGCGGCAGCGCCGGCAGCCTGCTGAGCAGCGGCGGCGCGGGCAGCAGCAGCGCCGGCGCTCCGGGCTCGGCGGGCAGTCTCGGAGTCGCGGGCGCCTCGGGCGGCGCGCCGGGTGCGGGCGGTTCACCGCTGGGTAGCGGCGGCTCGAGCGCCGGCGGCTCGGGCACGTCGGGCGGTTCGAGCGGCGGCTCGAGCGGCTTCGATCCCTGTCCCGCGACCGGCGATTGCAAGGTCCTGCCGTTGGGCGATTCGATCACTTTCGGCACACCCACCAACATGGGCGGCTATCGGGTCGAACTATTCAGCAAGGCCGTGGGCGACAACTTGCACATCACCTTCGTCGGCAGCCAATCCAATGGTCCGGCCATGGTGGCGGGTAAGGCCTTCCCCAAAGGCAACGAGGGCTACCCCGGCATCACGACCGCGAACCTCGACTCGCAGCACGTCAAGGGCACGGCGCTCAAGGACATGCCTCAGATCATCTTGCTGCACATCGGCACCAACAACGTGAGCCAAGCAAACGCCGCGACCGATCTCGAAAAAATCATCGATGATCTACTAGCAGCGGCGCCCAATTCGCTGCTCGCGGTCGCGTCGATCATCCCCCTGCCCAGCTCATCCGCGGCGGTGACCAAGTACAACATGGGGATACCGGCGCTGGTCAAGAAGAAGGCGGACGCCGGCAAGCACGTGATCTTCGTCGACCAGTTCGCGGATTTCCCAACTTCGGAGCTCACCGACGGCGTGCATCCGACCGACGACAAGGGCTATCCGCGCATGGGCGACAAATGGTACGCGGCGATCAAGCCGTACCTGCATTGACGGCCAACGCCACGCGGCTAGGGCCCGCGAATGGCTAAGTCGGTCGATGATCGCGGTCGAGGCGCCCGGCTGGCGAGGCGCGACGAAGGCGCAGACTGCTGGTATGTAACAGGAGCAACGAAGCCAGGCGGGATGCATCGGTCGCGAAGGCGATCGACTTAGCCATTCGCGGGCCCTTAGTTGGCCAGGCACTGCTTCTGCATGAACGCGAACGTCGCAGCGGCGGCCACCGTCGCGCCCGCATCGGTGAAGACCAAGCCGTCCGTGCCGACGTACTCGGGATGGCCTGCAAAGAGCGGCCGTAAGTCTAGCCAGTGGCAGGGGACGGCGCTGCGGCCGCAGGCGTTTTGCAGCAAGGGTCGCATCAGATCGATGCCGTCCTTGAGCGTCGGATTGTCGACTGGGTCGCCATAGAAGAAGTAAACCACGTGTTCAACGCCGTCTTTGGCGAAGCGCTGAAAGAGCTGCTCGGCTCCGCTGACGGCGGCGTGCGCCGCGGGACAATCGGGCGTCAGCATGCCCGCGCATTGTCCATTCAGCACGTCGGTCGCGCCCCCATCCATGATGATCAAGCGCGCCGGACCGTCGGCTCGCGCGCCGGTGTATTGATTGTCGAAGCTGAGCGCGCCCGTGGCCAGTAAAGAGCTCACGGCCATCGACTTGTCTCGGAAGTGCTGGTCGGGGGTCAAGATCCCGGCCGATACCGCGGCCTGCTCCAGCTGCGGCGTGAAAATACTGAGCTCGATCAACACATCACCCAAGATCAGCACGTCGGCCGGAGCAAGGTTCGTGGGCATGCAGCTCGCGACCGGCGGTTCGCGGGGGCGGCTGAACTGACGACAAAATCCGGAGTCGCACACGCGATCGGCGGCCAGCTTGCTGCAGTCCGCGTCCGTCAAGCAGCTCTGGTCGCACATCGCCCCCAGTTCCACCGCGCTGCAGCGTTGTTCCGATACGCGCGGGCCGAGCGACGCGCAACTGGCCACTCCCGGCAAAGAAGCGCAATCGGTCTGACGCGTGCAGGGCCTCGAGCACACACCACAAATGCACTGCATGCCGTCTGCGCAAGGCCCCTCGCAGCTTTCCAAAAAGTGCGTCTCGCTGCCGCCCTGCGAGGCCTTCGGCGCGCTGCACGAGAAGGCCAAGCACAGCCCGACCAGGACTGGTGCCAGAGCTGGGATCTCGTGCAGGATCCATTCAAGTTTCATCCGCTTCATCCTCGCCGCGTTCTATCGAGCACTGCCCCACGTACATCAAGACTTGTGTGTGCCTTTCGGGGGCCGGGTGGTCAGCGTTGTAGCGCTCGACCTGATCTCGCAGCTCACCCAACTGCGAACGCAGGGAGCGGAGAGTTTCGAATGCCTGCGCCTCGTGCGGATGCCCCGGCCAGACTTCGAGCGTGTAAGTGCTTCCGCCCACGCGGTCGGCAAGGGCCGGTCGAGTGCGATCGATGCGCAGGCGACTGGTGACCGTGTTCACGACGGCCTTGAAATGATCGAAAACAGCGGCTTCCCAACCCACCGCAGATCCCAGCGGGAGCACTAAAGAGCGAGCCGTGTACGGTCCATCGACCGTCGCTTGTTCCACCCGGCCGACCTCCAGCAGCCGAGACAGCGCGGGCAAGAGCGCCTCGGAGTCGACTTGGGTCCTTTGCAATTCAGCCAGCGTGCACGGGCCTTCGCGATAGATGAGCGCCCACAGTAGCTCGTCGAGGCCATCGTTCGAGTGCGCTTGACGTAAACGAACCAGCGCGTCTTCAGGTGTCACGCGATAAGTTAGCCGCGTTCCGGTACCGCTCACCGTGATTAAACCGCTCTCGCACAAATCATGCAGTACGCCGCGAACCTGACTCTCGTCGTCACTGGCGAACTGGACCAAAACCTGGGCCCGCGTGACGCTCTCGGCGTGCTGCACGTAGTCGAGCACGGCCACCCACAGCGAGCGTCCGCGATCCGTCGAGCTCTCGAGGAAACGCTGAATTTTTCGCTGATACGTGCGCAGGCCCAGACCGAACATGTCGGCGCTCACTTTGCGACCGACCCCCTGACGCTCGAGCTCGCTCACCAAGTCCAAGAAGACCTGGTTTGCGACTTGCGCCAGTGGCGCGCGCGTCCCCCCAGACGTCGCAAGTTGGGCAATCAGGATCGTGGTTTGGCGCACGATGGCCTCGATCAGCAACTCGATTGTCATGTTTCGCTCGGTGGTCGCGGGCAGGGCATGTTAGTCGCGATCGGCGGCAAAAGGGGGGCGACAAGTTTGCCATGCCCTCCCCACCGTGCGTGAACTCAGGGCTTCTTGACGGACCTTTGGCTGCGAATGAGGCCCGAAGCGGAGCACCGAAATCACGGCCGGGTCGCGGCCCATGCAGCGAGCGGCCGGCTTCCCTGCTGCGCTCGGCCGCGCCACCGGCCGGCCGCTGCGCCCGGCTTCTGACAGTGGCATTTTTCGAGCGCACTGCCGGCGCCGACAGCGCCGATTGACCGTGACCACGACTGACCGCGAAGCCCGCAACAGCACCCCGTTCCGGGCGGATATTAATTCGGAGTTTAAGACAGCAGGATTGGTCGTCGATATCGCAGGATCGATATCACAGATAAGCGCCTCCACGGACACTCACACGATTGGCCGACGCGACGCATGTACCGAAATGCCTCGCCGATCTCCGGTAATTCTGCGCGAATCTTCCGCGCTTGGCAGCCAATCGCGGTTTCAAAACAAGGCCCCACGCAAGCAGGCAGTGAGTGCTTGCCAGTGCCGATAATCGGTCGTAACAAGCATCTAACCGAGATTGAGATTGCGGCGACTCGGGCGTCACTCTTGGCCACCTCTCTCCACAGACAGCGAGACTTGGAATGAAATCGAAACTTGGCGACGTGCTCCGGCCAGGCGCGGTGAGCTTGCTATGCGCGATCGTGGCCTGGACCGCTGCCTGCGGCGGCTCGGACGGCGCGGTCGGCAGCGGCGGTGCTGCCCAAAGCGGGGGCAGCAGTTTGCTCTCGGGTCGTAGCGGCGCGAGCGGAGTTCTCACCAGTGGCGGAGCAACCACGGCCAGCGCGGGCACTGCTCAAAGCGATCCGACCCCGGGCGGCAGCTCGGCCGCGGGGGCGAGCCTCGGCGGCGGCATACCGGCCGGCGCGGCGAGCGGCGGCGCCGCCAATGGCGGCAGCGAAAATGGTGGCAGCACGCACGGCGGAGCGGCCAACGCGGGTGCCGCGAACGGCGGCAAAGCGGGCGCGGACACCGGACCGTATCCGGACATCACCCTCGCTGGGCTCACCACCGCCGTCGAGCTTGCACCAGTGCGGCTCGCCGCGAGCGGCATCTATCCGGCCAAGGTCAATGTAACGAGCGGCGGGGTGGATAACCTGTTTGGCAGCAATCCGGCGCTGGTCGCGACCAACGCGGAGACGCAAGCGCTGCGCTCTTCGGTTCAGCACCAAAACCTGCGCATCATCTTCACGGTCTGCGAAGGGCTCTATCGGATCGTCGCCAAGAAGTCCGCGGGCATCAACACGCTCGCCGATCTCAAGGGCAAGACCGTGGACTACAGCAGTGGCACCTCGTCTGCGTATTTCCTGCACCAGATGCTCGGGCTCGTGAACTTGACCGAAAGCGACGTCAAGACCGGCTCTACACCTTCGGCGAACTCGGGCGGCCAGGCCGCGGCGTTCTGGGAGCCCAACATGGCCCAATACGCAGCCGGCATCAGCGCCGCCGATCGCGTCGAGTTTCAAAAGGACGATCAAGGGCACGAGGTCTATCGAGAGTTGTTCGATCTGCATGCCACAGCCGAGAGCTTGGCCGATCCGACCAAGCGCCGCACCATCGTTCGTTTCGTCCGCTCCCTGATCACCGCCTCGGAGCAGATTCGCACCGATCCCACGGTGGTGTATCCGCTCATGACCGGACCAACCGGCGTTAGCCAGGCCGTGCTCACCGAATCCTTCAAATATGAGCGCTACGCGGGGACCTTGGTCAGTGACGCGCTCGACCAGCTCACCGCTGAAGAAGTTTGGCACGCGAAGGCCAACAACCGGACAGCACGCAGCCGTGCGGATCTCGCCAAGCTGATCGACACCAGCGTGCTCCAAGAAGCACTCGCGCCGTGAGGCATTCGTTTTCACTATCGATCGAGATACGCGGCGTGCATCGCCAACCGTCAGGCGCGAACGCGAAAGCAGCGTGAAACAAGCGAGAAAACGAGCGGGAGCGCGGGCCGAACGAGTCCGCGCTCGAGTACCGGCGTCTCGTCCGGAAAGCGCGCGGGCCATCGAACCGTCACGCGCTTTTGGCTGGACTGCCGAACCGTGCAGCGTACCCTCGTGCCATGGAGAAGGGTGGGTCGTGGTACGGGCGCGTCAAAAGATCGAGTTCGCTGCTCATCATGTCGGGCGCTGCGCTCGCCGGTTGTAGCGGTGACGGCACCGAGCCGGTCGATGTCGCGCAACAGGGCGCCTGCGCGACTACGACTTACGAAGCCGAGAGCATGGCGCACTCCACGGGTGGGCCAACCACGGGCGGCTGGAACATTTGGTCGAACGGCTATCTAGCGACCAACCATGCCTTCGCGGGCGGGGCCACCATCATTAGCGTTCAGGCGTCCGGCACCCTGGCCGCCGGACAGTGGCCCCACTTGGTCCTTTCAGTGGGCGGCGCGGTGGTCGCCAGCGCAACGATCAACACCACGAGCTTTAGCGCATATTCGTTCAACGCTACGATCCCGGCCGGCAGCAAAGAGCTGCGCGTGGCGTTCGACAACGATTATCAAGCCAACGGTCAAGACCGCAATCTGCTGATCGACAAGGTGACGATCGCGTGCGCCGCTTCGAGCTCGGGTGGTAGCAGCGGCAATGCCGGCGCAGGCGGAAGTAGCGGTGCGGTCTCGGGCGGAGCCGGCGGTAAAGCGGGCAATGGCGGCGGCGCGGGCGCAGACTCGGGCGGTTCAGGCAGCGGAGGCGGCACGCCCTCGGGCAGCGCGTCACTCAAATACCAAACCGATTGGGGCTCGGGCTATTGCGCCGACGTCACGGTTCGGAACTCGAGTAGCGTCGCGGCGACGGCTTGGTCGCTCGGGCTCAACCTGAATCAAGCCCAGCTATCGAGCGCTTGGAATTGTAAGTTCAGCGGTGGCTCTGGGTCGATTAGCGTCACACCGGGCACTAGCAACAGTGCGATCGCTGCGGGTGCCAGTGCCACATTTGGGTTTTGCGCCAACGCCAGCGGTTCGAACTACCGGCCCACGCTGGGCAAGCTCGTGCTCACGGGCTCCGACGGCGCCGCCGGGGCGAGCGGCGCGAGTGGGGCTGCTGGCAGCGGAACCACAGGCAGCGGAACCGCAGGTATCGGCGGCAGCGGTGGGGGAACCGTTGGCGTCAGCGGCGGGGGAACCGGTGGAGCGAGCGACGGCGGCGCTGCGGGCGGTGGCAGCGCGGGGATCACCGGCGTGAGCGGCGGGGGCACCGCTGGTGATGCAGTGGGCGGCGGCGGAACCAGTGCTGGAACTGGCGGCGCTGGAGCAGGCGGTGCCGATGCGGGCGGCGCTGGCACAAGCAACGCGGGTGCGAGCAGCGCGGGAACGAATGCGGGGGGTGGAACGGCTGGCGCGGGAGGCGCCGGTGGCTACCAACCGCCGACGGGTGGCTATCTGATCAAGAGCAGCTTCCTCAACAATCCGAACCTGGCCATCGATCATGCGCTGTCGACCGCGCGCTTCTATGCAAAAGCTGCCGATCCGCAGTTCGGCGGTTTCTTCACGTACCTCGATCGACAGGGCAAGGCGACCGGCAGCAACAAATCTTTCGTGGTGCAGAGCCGCGACGCGTACGCGTTCGTACGCGCGTTCATGCTCTCGGGCGATGAGCGCTACTTGGATCTGGCCCAACAGGCGCTCAGCTTCTTGTATGCGCACGGCTGGGACACGAAGAACGGCGGCTTCATTTTCATGGGCAACCAACAGGGTGTCGCGCAACCCGATCCGAGTGGTTCGCAAAGCCCCAAGTGGTCGTTCGTCCAGCACTACGGTTTGGTGGGCATCAACGCCATGTGCGACGCCACACGCAGCTCGGTCGACTGCGGTTGGTTGGATAAAGGCATCGCCTCGCTCGATCAGCACCTGTGGGACGCGCGTTCCGGCTTTCAAGGCTATTACAACAACGCCAATTTGGATTTCTCCTCGCCCCGCGACAAGGGCTTCACGCCGACCATCGACGGCATCACCACCCACGCGCTCAACGATTACTTGATCACGGGCCGCGCCGACTATCGTCAGCGTTTCTTCTGGTTGGCAGACAACGCGGTCGATCATCTGGCAGCCAGCATGACCGCCGCAGGGGTCAAATTCGGTTTTCCCGAAGATTACAACTCGAACTGGCTGATCAATAGCAGTTCGAGGTTCGGCTTCGTGGGGCACATCTACAAGACCGCTTGGTGCCTGGCGCGCGCCTATTTGCTCGATCCGCAGGAGAAATATCGCAGCGCCGCGCGTCAAATCTTGCTCCAGATGTACGAAAAGGGTGGATTCGATCGCACCAACGGTGCACCCAACTACTCCTTCAATTGGGATACCGGGGTCAATTCCACGGACAAGGAGTACTGGCAGCTCGAGCAAGGCATCCTGAGCGGGATCTACGCGCATGCCATCACGACCTCGGACGCCGATCGCGCCATCTACCTGGAGGTGGCCGATCGAACGCTCGATTTTTACACGAAGCACCTGTTCGATACGCAGTTCGGCGGCATCTTCTATCAAACCAACGCAGACGGCAGCTCTCCCGTGCGCACCGACAAAGGCGACCAGTGGGAGGGCGATTACCACGACGTCGAGCTCTCGTATTACCTGTACGTCGACGGCAACTTGCTGCTCTGGCACCGACCGATCACGCTCTACTACCGCTTCGAGGCAAGCTCGGCCGATCGCGACATCGTCCTTTCACCGGTCCCACTGCGCGATGCGCGGCTGGCCATCGACTCGGTGACCCACGCTGGCGCGCCCTACGCCTCGTTCGACGGCGTCGCGCGCAGTGTGCACCTGCCCGCGGGCACCTCGGGCGTGTTCGCAGTGACCTTCAAATACGTCAATCCGTAACCAGCGCGGCACTGCGCCGTCGGCCCGATCAGCCGCCCGCTTGGACTACGAAGCTCGAGCCTCGTTTTTTTGATGGTCACGCGTCGCAGCGCGGACCGTCACCGCCTTCGGCGTCGTGGGTCGGGAACCGCACGAGGCTCGGAGGTGCGCGGCCGGAGTGCGAGCGCCCCCCTCTTCCATTTTTCCGAGCTCTGCCATTGCGACGAGCGAGGCGAGGCTTGCCGCTCGGCCGCGGATGCCCCAGAACGGGAAGGACATGAAGCCCTCACTCAGCCCGGGACTAACGTTCGAGTTCAGCTATCGAGTGCCGGAGCAAAAGACCGTGCCCCACGTGTATCCGGAATCGCCCTTGTTTCAGGCGATGCCGCATGTCTTTGCGACCGCGTATCTGGTGGGCTTGTTCGAGTGGGCCTGCATGGAGGCCATGCAGCCGCACCTCGAGCCCGGTGAGCAATCGGTAGGCGTGGATATCCGCGTCTCGCACACGGCCGCGACGCCGCCCGGGTTGACGGTCAGGGTGCAGGTTTTGCTCGAAGCAGTCGAGGGACGAAAGTTGACCTTCCGAGTCAGTGCCCATGACGGCGTCGAAGCGATCGGCGAAGGCACGCACCAGCGCTTCGTGATTCAGCCCGAGCGCTTCTTGCAAAAAGTCGCGCAAAAAGCCAACGCCGGGGCATAGGCAGAAAATCGTGAAGCGCGGGCTGGGAGCCTTCTGCCCAGTCGACGCACGCTTCATTGGATGCGCGCGAGAATCAAACCATGACTAACCCTCGAGAGTGAGTGGCACCAACTCAGCACTTGCGAAGGTTCGACCGGACGTGGACAGCGGCCCGAAGCCGAAGCCGAAGCCGAAGCCGAAGCCGCTCGCGTATCACGGCCGGCAGAATCAGAATGTAACGGCAGGCGCGTAGCGCTTTGCATTGTCGGCAGGCCCACCGGCGTCTGGAGTGGTCCAGGTGAGCCCGAGCCGGACCTCGACCGCGTTCTCCGAGCCGATCCGCGCGGCCCTGACGCCCGCGTCCCACGCCAGGCTGCTCTTGGCTGACCAGATCGCGCCAACCAGCGCAGAGGCTGCCTGTTCGGCGCCGAACTCTCGTTCGAAAAACAGCTCCGTCACGGGTCGCACGAGCCATGCGTGCGGTCCCTCCACGATGGCATCCGTGAAGACGTCGAGCCGATGCTTCCGAGAGAGCGCCGCTCGCTCGTTGAAATGAACCGTGCCAAAGTCCCCTCGATACGAGAGCACGAGATTTGCGGATGCGCCAAACGCCGTCGTTCCGCGGATCTCGGGCGTCAACATCCCCGTTTCGAGGGCGATGCTGATTCCGGTCTTTGCCTGCAAGGTGCCGTCGCGCAGCACATGCTTGACCATGATGTCTGTGTTGGTCAACGCCACGCGCGGACGCCCATCGAGGTCGCCGAGAGCGACTGTCCCTTGAAAATCGATCACGAGCTCCGTCTTCGGAAGAATGCCGAAATTGAGTACGGTCACGGGGGACAGCAAGGATTGCTGTCCGGCGCGATCGAACCAATGCACCGGGCCCAGCTCGAGCTCGAACGAGCCTTGCTCTGCGACGTCTGCATCGGTCCCGTCGAACGGCCGATAAGCCTCCGCAGTCGATGAACTGAGCAGTACGAACGTTAGCGTGCCGCACGCAATCGAAAACGTTGGGAAATCGTTGACCGCTCGCTTCATGGCCAAGCTTTGGTCGGGAGTTCACCTCGGAGCACGGACACGTTCTAGCTCGAGAGGCTTGGAGCGGCCGAAATTCGTCTTGTTGCATCAGCCAATGATTCAGTTATCTTGAGGCGGAGCTCGTTCGGATGGAACGCAGCACGTCTGAAACGGTGGCCATCGATTGCTTCGACGCCGCCACCGCTGGATCTCGAAAGAAGGCGACATGCAGCGGCTAGCGCGCGCGCAGCAACCGCTGGTCACTATCGTGAGCGGCGTTCCGCTGCGTAGTTCGCAATGACCGGAATGAGGCGGTGCGTGAGAGCCGGCCTGGCGCTATTGGCGCTGCTGGCTGTTTGCGACGGGGCATCGTCTGCGCCGAAGGCTTCAACCGAGCGGCTGGTTCTCGTGGCAGACGTTTCCCTACCGGGCAAGGCGGTCCGCTTCGATTACCAGGATGTCGATTCTTCCGCAAAGCGCCTGTTCATCGCGCATATGAACGATGCATCCGTGGTCGTCGTCAGCACGGTCGACGGTTCGTTGCTCAAAGTCATTCCGGGCATCCCCACTCCGCGTGGTATCGTCGTTGCCGCTGATGCGAAGCGGGTGTTCGTGACCAGCTCGCCGAGCCAGCTAGTCATCATCGATAGTGAATCGCTGAATGAGCTCGCGCAGGTCACGACTGGCCACTCGCCGGATGGTGTTGCCTGGGATTCGCTGCATCGTGTGGTCGGAGTGTCCGATCAAGGCGACGGCGCGCTTTCGTTGATCGCCGATTCAGGGACAGGGGCACGCAAGCACGTGGCTCTCGGACGCGAGACTGGGAATGTGCTGTTCGACCCGACGCGCTCCACGTTTTGGATCACCGTTGTCGAAGCGTCTGGCCCCGATCGATTGGTCTCGGTTGACCCGCTCACTGCGAAGGAAGTCGCTCGGATACCGCTACCCGGTTGTTTAGGGGCTCACGGCCTGCGCCTTCATCCCGACAGCCAAAGCGCGCTCGTCGCCTGCGAGGGAAACTCGAAGGTCGCGCGTGTCACGCTCGATGGTGAGCGCGCGGTGACGCTCGCCCGGTCGGGTTCGAATCCGGATGTCCTTGCCGTCGACGCGCATTGCGACCGAAAGGATGGCGACCGCCCTTCGGGTGATGGGCTCGCCGACAGCTGTTCATCCCCGGACCGCCCGGTGCGCAACTCAGCGGCTCACCTCTCGTCGCATTGGGCGAACCCGCCTGCAGGCCAGTGTTGGACTCACTATTTCCACAGGCAACGACGCCGATTCCGATCGTAGATGTAGCGGCCAACCACAGACTGCGCGCCAAAGTCTTGCTGTCGATCGCGGGCCAGAGACGACGGCATCTATCAACCTTGTCTATCAACCTTGGGAGAGAAGCTTTACCAACTCGGTGGCGGGGGAAGGCGGCGTAGCGCGCGAATGCGGCGTAGTAACCGTCGAGTTCAATAGCAGGCATCGTGCGCTTCCGCCGTGCGATCTCGCCGTGACTCGCGTGGACCGAGGCACGCATGGAAAATTACACGCTCGATTCTGGCTCGCGCGAGCCTGCCGTCGATGATACCCCGATGGTACTTTGAAGAAATCTCGAGTCGTTCGGTTCTGCTTTGCGGGCGTGGGTTTGGTTGGAATGGTAAGTGGGCTGTTCTCGTGTTCGAGCAGTGATGCCACGGACCTCACGGGCGCCGCTGCCGCTGGCACGCGCATCGACGACGGGAGCGCGGTCGCCGGCAAGCCCAGCTTGCCAACCGCGGGAGCCACGGGTGTCGGCTCCGCGGGTGCCAGTGGCAGCCCCGCAGCGAATGGGGCCGGCGCCGGCGGAGCATTCAACCCGGGTGGCACGAGCAGCGCGCCGAGCGCCGCGGGCGCCACTCAAACTCAAACGGGGAGTGCAGGCAGCGGCGGCACCAGCTCCAGCGGTGGCAAAGGCGGCGCAAGCGGCAAAGGCGGCGCGAGCGGTAAAGCTGGAGCGGGCGGAGCGGGCGGCAGCAGCGGGAGCGCGAGCAGCAGCGGTGGCATGAGCGGCGGCGGGCAAGGCGGGGTCGTTCAACCGCCGCCCTTGACCGACGGTACGCAGGGTTGGGCCACTCGTTATTGGGACTGCTGCAAGCCAGCCTGTGGCTGGCAGACCAATGTCGGAAACGGCCGCACGCCGATTCAAAGTTGCACTCAAGACGACATGCCCCTGAGCGACGTCAAGGCGAAGAACGCCTGCGAGAGCGGCGGCACCGCGTACATGTGCCACGCGCTCGAGCCGTGGGCGGTGAGCGACACTTTGTCTTACGGCTACGCCGCCGTGAACAAGGGCAGTGATTTCTGCGGCAAGTGTTACCAGCTGCAGTTCACGGGCGGATCGCACAACTCCAGCGTCGACGCCGGCTCGAAGGCCCTGCAGGGTAAGACGATGATCGTGCAAGCGATCAACAATGGCGGTGTGGATGGCAATCAATTCGATCTGCTCGTGCCCGGGGGTGGTGTTGGCGCTTTGGATGCCTGCTCCAAGCAGTGGGGCACCACGGATTTAGGCGAACAGTACGGCGGTTTCTTCTTGGCGTGTCAAAAGTCCAATAACTTCGATTACGCCAAATCGAAGGCGTGCGCGAAGGCCAAGTGCGACAGTGTTTTCGCCAACAAGCCGGAGCTGCGCACGGGTTGTGAGTGGTTCACGGATTGGTTCGGCGCACCCGACAACCCAGCCGTGCTGTACAAAGAAGTGACCTGCCCGGACGCCATCACCAAGAACTCCGGCTTGAAGCGCTGAGCACGGCTGGAGGGCCGCTGAATAGCATCGCCGCATCGAGTCTTTGCCCTCTCGCGACAGCGCGCGCTGAGCTGAATCCTCAGAACCCGTCGGGGATTCGACCGGTCAAGCAGGTGACGGTATTGGGCGCAGTGGGTGAAGAATTCAGCGCCAATTCCGGTTGAGCCGCGCTGCCGCGAGCCACGCCCTCGGTATCCGACCAGTGGGGAGCAACGCCGGGTCGCAGGCAATGCAGCCCGCTCTGGTAAAAACCAATCACGAAGGTATGGCCTGCCACGCGGGCACCCGTTGCATCCGCGAGCGCGGCCGCGAAATCCTTTCCCGGCCGCGCGCCGAGGGTTTCGCAGGTTCGAAACCAGAGCAGCGCGTCATCGGCCAGCCGCTCCCGGACGGCCCTGAATGCCGCATGGTGTCGGTGACCAGGGCTCAGCAAGTCGCGATTGAGCGGTTCACGATCGATGAAAAGACTCCCCCATTTGCCGTGCCCCCAGAACTGAAGCTCCCCGATCGCTCGTGCGTGCTGGTGGCTTACGAGCCAAGCAAACGCTTCTTCGAAACTGCGCGCGCCGAACGCGGCGTCGACGCGACCGAGCGCGCGATAAAGATGCGTTCCATATTGCCAGCTGAGCCCGAGCGCGCGCGGAGGGCGCGTGCGTTGCGTCGCGTCGTAGATCACGAGACGCAGCGGGTCAGTCATGCGGCGACCTCAGGGGCAGGTAGCTTGCCAGGTGAGCGTGGGGTTGGTGGCTGTCGTGTCTGAACTGCCGTTGTGCAACCACATGGCTTGGTTGCTGGGGTCCGAGCCCGTCGGAGTCGAGATGACCGTGGCCGTCATATCCAAGGGGAAGGAAAGCGCGGGAGTCATCACGGTGACTGAATCAATGTAGACGATCGTGGGGTTGGACCAGCCGGTGGTATCCGGCGCCGCGTTGATCTCGATGCCGATGCGGCGGATGTCGGTTTTGACGATACCGGTCGAGCCGGCGGCTTGCGCACCGACGTTGAAGGTCAGCGTCTGCCAACCACTCACGCTCTTGAGCAGCGGGCGCGAGGCCGTCGTCACCCCGAAATAGTGGTAGTTTGGCGCGCCATCTTGGACGTAATTGAAAATCGTCCCGGCCGCGCCCGCTTGCACGTACAGGCGCATGCTGATGATACCGGTGGTCGCGCTGCTCAGGTCGATTGCGGAGGCGAGCGAGATGACGAAGTGCGCGCGATCACCCGCGTCATCTAGAGGAACCGAAAGCTTGGCACACCCGCTCGCTGGCGGGCTACCGCCGGCACCTGCTGTGCCGCCGCTGCCCGCGCTGCCGCCGGCTCCGACGGTTGCTCCGGAGCCGCCAGAGCCGCCAGAGCCACCGCCCGCCGTGCTCGCGCCGGCCGTGCCACCACTGCTGCCACCTGCTTTGCCAGCACTGCCGGCCGTGCCCAAGCTTCCACCAGTACCCGCCGTGCCGCCTTCGGAAGTTTCACCGCCGGTCTCGAGCGCGCCGGCCATGTCGATCATGCCCGCGTCGCCTGCGCTCGCACCGCTCGAGCCACCCTTGGCGGCACCCGCGGAGCCGCCGCGGCCCGCATCGGTGTTCTCGTCACCGGCGGTGCCGGAATGGCCAGCCGACGAAGGTGTGCCAGCGCTGCCCGCGTCCGCAGGTCCGCTGCCGAGCAGAGAGGCGTCGTAAACGCTGCAGCTGACTGCCGTAAGGATCACCGCGGCAGCCTTGGCCGCTCTCGTCGCTCGTAACGTTCCGTGAGTCACGCCATGTTCCTTGCGTGCGCTAGCGTGCCCTGCGCTCGCTAAGTAAGGCTCTTCAATCTAGCAGTACCGGGGCAGGCGCGCATTCGTTCAAGTTTCGCTTCTTCACCTGTGCGTCGTACGAGAGACTGTTGCGCACCGAAACGCGCGCATGGTAGCGCTAACAGCGCGTGTTCGGCGAGGGCCGAATCTGCGTTTTTTCAGCTATAATTTCCGACGAGTACAGAATATGCGGGCGTTCTCTCGATTGTTGGTCCGCGGGCCGCTAGCCGAGCCGTGCGTGCTCGCGCGGCACGAAAATACGCATGCTTCCTCGGTGGCAGCGGTCGGCCCCGCCGGCCAGCGTTCCAGTGCTACCGCCTGGCGCCGATGCGGCCTAGGTCGCTGCTAAAACCTCGGCATGTCCTCTCGTTCCTATGCCGCGGCGGTCGTCGAGCAACTCCAAGCCCTCGATGACTCGGGACCGGACGCGGCCGCCAGCGAAACTCGGCCGCTCCTCCGTCAACTCGGCAAACACGCACTGGCCTTTGCGCGTTCGCTCGACGGGAACGTACAGCTCCTTTCCGAGTTGGGTACCGAGTTCGACTTCCTCGGCCAACTGCTCGACGTTCCGACACGAGTCGGCGCGGCCGGCGAGACCGCGCTAGCCGTACAGGTCGCCGAAGCGTTACGGTTCTGCGCGCCGGATGATATGAATGGGCAGATCGCGCTGGTCTATGCCCAAGCGGGCGATCGAAAGCGGGCGCTCGAGCTCGTGCTCACGAATCTGGAAACGGCGCGAGAACCCTTCGTTGCAGAGTTCAGAGCCGGGGAAGTGTACCGTGAACTCGGTGAGGCCGACGCTGCCGAGGCATACTTTCGCCGTTCGCTGGCGGTCGCAAAGACAGATACCGCACGCAGTGAGGCCTCGCTGCGCATTGCCAACTTGATGATCGACACCGGTCGCGAAACCGAAGCCGTGGCATTCCTTGCCCAGCAACGCGCACAGGCCAATCTGGCTCCGGAAGCGCGAGCGCCGCTGGCCACCGTGGGTCGTAACGAGCCCTGCCCCTGTGGTAGCGGCAAAAAGTACAAGAAATGCCACGGCGCGTGAATGCTCGATTGCTGGGCGATCGCAGGTGCCGAGCAGCACCTCGCTGCTGAGCGCTCGCCCCGTTCCTCGGCCGCGCTTCGCGTCGAAGCGCGCTATTGGCAGGCGTCGTAAGTCACCGTCGCGCGAATGATGTCGACGTAAGCCCGTTCGTTGCCCGCGCTGTCGAGGTAGAGCGGCGTGAGCGAGATCCCGAAGCCCGAGGCGTTCACCACGTCCGGTGTCCAAGTGGTGCCCCAAAGGTCCGACGCGCCGCCGTAGATTTCGGGGTGAAACGTGGTGGTCCAGGCCGTGGTCTTCCCGCGATCGAGGCCCACCGGCTGGTTGTTGGCCAACGCCCGCACGCTGTAATCGGCGATCATGTTCGCGGAGCCCGCCGCCTCGTTGATCGAAAAGCTGATGCCGCGGATCTTGGCGCCGCTCGGGATCTCGAATTGAAAATTGGTAGCCAAGAGCGGATCTCGATAGGGGTTATTGACCATGATCAGCCAGGTCGATGATTCTTGGCTGTCGCCTTCGGTCAGCAATTGGTCGAAATCCACCCAATAGGTAGGAGGCAAGCAATAATCCGGCGTACTGTCGACACACTCAGACGCCGCACAAGACGCTTGCGTACCGCCCGCGGTGACGCAGGCCGCGGCGCAATCGCCCACGGTACTGCACGCGTGGCTGTAGAGCGGGTAGTAGTCGTTCGTGTAGTCACCGGAGAAGCCAGCACTCTTGCCGGTGCGCGCGTTGCGCGTCTGAGTCAAACCCGAGCAGCCCGAGCCGCCCCCCGCTGCGGCGCCGCCTTGACCGGCACTTGCTCCACCGGTTGCGGCTCCGCCCATCGCGGCTCCACCCATTGCGGCTCCGCCCATTCCTCCGCCCGTTCCTGTCCCGCTCGATCCTGCTCCGCCCGATCCTGCTCCGCCCGATCCTGCCCCGCCCGATCCTGCTCCGCCCGTTGCCGCTCCGCCCGTGCTGGTGCCGCCCGTTGCGCCGGCACCAGCCGTACCCCCCTGGGCCGAAGTTCCGCCCCCGCCTGCGCGCGCGCTGGCAGCACCGGCGTTGCTACCGCTGGCGCCCGCGCTCGTGCCCGAGCCAGCGGAGCCGCCTGCTGACGTGCCGCTGCCACCGCAGGCCACGACTACAGGCAAAGTTTGGACACAAGCAAAAGCCCACAAAGCAGATCGACGCAACGACATTTGTCTTTACCCAGTCTCGGATGAACGCTCGAACCGAAGCGGGCCCACCCCGCTCCCCGCTCCCAGCGTACCGCCATCCAACTCGCTCCGCACGCGTCAAAGCAGCGCGGTCTGCAACCGGTTCCAGAGCCGAAGCGCGCACGAGCGACCGGCGCACGGCCGCGCACGAGCGACCGCCGCGCGGCAACGCACGAGCGACCGGCGCGCGGCAGCGCACGACGCGGCGCGCGGCGCGATGCTCATGGGGAGTTGACGAAATAAATCGTCCGAGGCTGCGGCCGCAGTCGAGACCGGCCCGCGGCGGCGCCCCCGTAGGCAGCGGGCCCCAGTGACGTTCCTCGCAGCTCGGAAATTTCTCGACGAAAAAATCCTGCGCGCGGCAGCGCGCACCCGAGCGCGAGCACGCGGCGGGCGCGAAATCGCGCGTGTTACGGGCACGAGCCCGCGCCGCAACTCGCGAGAGTGACGCGCTCGGCGATCGCTATCGTGCGCGCGTGAACGCGTGTGCCGGCACGCAGGCAACCCTGAGTGTGCAGGCGAGAGCGCACGAGACGGTACGCCGCGCGCACACCTGATTGTCGCCGATCGCGAATTCAGAAAGGTTGGACGAGAGACGTGCCGTATGAGACAGTCTGATGACCTATTTCGGGTGCTGAGATTTCAGGGCCTCGCGAGGAGTAGTTCGATGTCGTTTAGGCTCATACACAGCTGGTCAGCATCGGCTTTGGTTGCAGGCGCCGTCGCGGTGGCCTGCACCGGCACACTCGACGTGCTGCCTTCGCACTCGTCGTCTCATGCAGGTTCCGCTGGCACGGGCGATGACTCGTCGGGCAACGCTTCGTCCACGTCGGGCTCGGGCAGCGATGACTCGCCCGACGCGGCCGTCGAGATCCCGTTCGAGCCAGTTCAGGCCCGCGTGTACGTCGCCAAGGTCAAGAACCTGCTCCTCGGCTTACCCGCCACGGAAGAAGAGATTGCCGCGGTCGAGCAAGACCCAACGGCTCTGAAGGACATGGTCGACGCCTGGTTCGTGCGCCCCGAGGCGCAAGCCAAGCTGGGCACGTTCTTCCAGAAAGCCTTCCAGCAAACCCAAATCTCGCAGAATGATTTCTTCGATCAGCTGAGCGTCGACAACCTGAGCGCCTTGCCGATGTTCACGCAGGCGCAAGAGTCCATGGCGCGCACCGCGCTCAAGACCATCGCCGACGGCAAGCCGTTCACGGACACCGTGACCACGCACACGTTCATGATGACGCCGACGTTGATGTCGCTGTACCTCGCGCTCGACCAAGCGCAGGTGGATGACGCCGGCAAGCAAACGTCGAGTGTCCCCCTGCCTGACGGCACGCTCAGCACCACGCAGGCGTTCTGGCTCACCTATCAGCCGCCGCTCGACCCCGCCGCGATGCCAGTGGTGCCGAACAACATCCCGCTCAGCGAAACGCTCGATCCGGCGAGCCCGAACTTCATGCACTTTGCCGTGCCGTCGGCCTTCAAGTGCAGCATGCCGCAGGTCGACGAGACCGGTCACGTGCTGCTCGACGCCAACGGCAACGCGATGAAGGCGGACGTCGCCTACAACCAACGCAAGTACACCAGCGTTTCGGCCGCTTTCCTCGGTTTGTTCGGCTACGCGCCGCGCAATTACGTGAGCGACCCAGCCGATCCGAGTGGCCCCCCGACCCTGACCATCCCGGATGACGTCCCAGCCGACAAGAAGAACTTGTACCAATACAACTGCAGCGGGGGCGTCGCCTTCACCTCGCCCAACGTCACCGCGCAAGACGTGATCTGGCGTCCGGTCACCGTGCGCGTCGCCGCCAAAGACGAAAAGCTGACGCCGTTCTACGATCTACCTACGCTACGCACTGCGGACGAAATCGTCGTGCGCACCCCACGCGTCGGTTATTTCACGACCCCCGCGTTCTTCGCCAACTGGACGACCAACAACAGCAATCAGCACCGCGATACGCTGAACCAAGCGCTGATCGTCGGGCTCGGCCGCAGCATCAATCCGGTCGACAAGGGCACCTCCACCGTGCTCGACAACGGCAAAGACGGCCAGCACTCGGACCCCACGAGCCCCTGCTACAGCTGTCACCAAACGATGGACCCAATGCGGAACATCTTCCGCAAATCGTTCACTTACTCGTACCACACCCAGCATGATCCGGCGCAGACCTTCGCCACGGCATCCTTCGACTACTTGGGAGAGACGGCCAAGCTCGACTCGTTCGATGATTTTGCGAACGCGCTGATCGCGCATCCGCTGTACGCCAGCGCTTGGGTGCAGAAGCTCTGCTATTACGCCAATTCCAGCGGCTGCTCGGAGCAAGACCCGGAGTTCAAGCGGGTCGTCAAAGCGTTCGTCGACTCTAGCTACAATTTCCACACACTGCTCACGGAGCTGTTCTCCTCACCGCTCGTCACCGGCCAAGAAGCCACGAAGACTTGGCGTGAGCTGGGCGAAACGGTCAGCATCGCTCGTCAAGATCACTTCTGCGCCGCGCTGACCAATCGCCTGCAGCTCGCCACCAGTCTGTGCGTGGGCATCACGGACAACACGACCAAGATCGCGGTGACCAACAATATCCCCTTGGACGGCTACCTGCGCGGGGCAGAGGCTCCCGCGCTGTCCACCGACCAAACCCCGTTCTACCGCGGCGCGACCGAGTCGCTATGCGCCTACGCGGCGGGGCTGACCGTCGACAAAACCAAGAGCCGCTACGACAGCACCAAGAAGGATGCGGCCATCACGGATTTCGTGGCCAACATCATGGGCATCACCTCGGCGGATCCGAACAGCGCGGTCGTCACGCAGCTGCTCACCGAACACTACGACGCCGCCATCGCGGCCGGCGCGAAGCCCACCGACGCGCTCAAATCCACCTTCATCGTGGCGTGCCTTGCGCCGACATCCGTCGCCATCGGCTTGTAGGAGAATCCCATGAGCATCCTCAATCGTCGCCAACTGCTCCAAGCCTCTCTCGCGGGCGCGGGCTTGATCGGCCTGCGCGCCATGGCCACGGGCCTGCCCGTCTCGTTCTTGCTCAATCCCAAATCGGTGCATGCCGATGATGCCTGCGCCGCCGGCGCGCAGTTCTTGATCTTGTCCATGTCGGCCAACGGCGACGCCCTGAACTGCAATGTCCCCGGCACCTACGATTTGCCGGCCACCTTCGCGGCCGGCACGGTCAATCACTCCGATCCGACGGACATGTCGATGACCGCGACGCCGCTCAAGATCGGTGGCAAACAGTGGACCGCGGCCAAGCCCTGGTCGACCCTGCCGCAAAATATCTTGGACCGCACGGTGTTCTTCCACCACTCCACCGGCACCGCGAACCACGGTGAGCTCGGGCGGGTGCTGGAGTTGTTCGGTGCGCTCCGGCGCGGCCAGTGGCTGCCGTCGTACTTCGCGAAGACGATGCGTTCTTGCTTCAACACCGTGCAGGCCCAGCCGGTGACGATCGGCGGTGAGCAGCTTTCGTTCGAAGGCCAGTACTTGCCCAAGCTGACGCCCACCGGGCTCAAGGCCGTGCTTTCGGCCCCGAAGGATCTCGCGGCCACGCTCCAAGGCCTGCGTGACGACACGCTGAACAAGCTGAATCAGACCTTGAAAGAGAAGCGCGCCCAAACCACGGCCGAGCGCGCCTACCTCGACAACATGGCGCTGTCGCAAAACGATCTGCGCACCATGATCGAACAAGTGGCGACCGATCTGGCTACCATCCAAAGCGATGACGCCAGCAATCAGGTGACCGCCGCAGCGTTGCTGATCAAGATGAACGTCACGCCCGTCGTGACCATTCATTTGCCGTTCTCGGGCGACAATCACAGCGATAACAACTTCGCCAACGAAGCGTCGCAGACTACGGCCTCGGTCAACAACATCAAGACGCTGATGACCAAGCTGAAGAGCTACGGCTTGGAAGACAAAGTGACGTTCGCCACGCTGAACGTGTTCGGACGCACGTTCGATTCGCTGAACGGCCGCGGACACAACGCCTCGCACTCCGTGGCGCTGATGATTGGCAAGGGCTTCAAAGGCTCGGTCGTGGGCGGCATCACCCCCGGCGGTCACGCCGCCGACATCGATCCCGCCAGCGGAGCGGCCGCCGACGGTGGTGATGTGCCGGCCAGTGAAAGCTTGGCCTCGGTTGCCAAGACGCTCGGCGCGGGCATCGGCCTGAGCGACGCCCAGCTGAATGATCAGATCACCTCGGGTAAGGCCATCCGCAGCATTCTCGCCTGACCATTTTGATGGCAAAAAGCCCGTTCTTCGCGCGCGGCCTGGTGTTGGCCGTAGCGCTCGTCGTCTCTGCGTTGCCCGCCGCGGCGGCCCCCGCCAAACGCAGCAAATCGAAGCCGAAGCACGCCGCGCCGGCCGCCAGCGACGCCAATACGACGCCCGTCACCCCGGAACAGGCGTCCCCCAAGCCGGAAGACACCGCCCCGGCCAAAGCAGACGACAGCACTCTCGCGCCGCCAGCACCGAAACCCGCCGCCGAGCCTCCAGCGCCGACCGCGACCGTCAGCACAGTCGATGGTCCATTGGCCCCGAACACTTCCGACCCATCGCCCGGCGACGATCACGAAGCGCTCGGACGCCGCGAAGCAGCGCGCCTCGCCGCGGGGCGTACCGAAGTGGGCGTTTCGATCGGTATGGACGTGGCGAGTCGTCGTTTTTCCTACAATGACGAGCTCGGCAGCTTGCTCAGGCCCTACACGTTGTCGATCGCTCCGATGGCGAGCTTTGGGCTCGAAGCCTATCCCTTGGCCACGAGCGATGTGCCGGTGCTGCGCGACCTCGGTTTCCGCGGTCGCTTCAGCCGCGCCTTCGGGCTGGGCTCGACAACCCCAGAGGGTGATAAAATAGAAACCAGTTGGACGCGCTTCAGCGGTGAAGTCCGTGAGCGCCTGCTCGTCCCCGGTCGACATCCGCTCGAGTTCGGCGTCCTGGTCGGCGCTGATGCGAGCTACTTCGTCATGAACAGCACAGCCAACGTCAAAGCGCTGCTGCCGAGCGCGCGCACGGTCTCGCTCCGCTTTGGCTTGGACGGGCGCGTGCTGCTCGCGGGGCGCGTCTCGGCCATGCTCGGCTTCGCGTATTTGGTCGTCACTTCCCCCGGCGAAATCTACGAGCGTTTTCGCGATCCGCAGGTCGCGGGCATCGATGGTGATCTGGGCTGCGCGGTCGCCATCCTTCCGGGCCTCGAGGCTCGCCTGACGGGCCGCTACACGCGTTACTTCGCCTCGTTCCAGCCCAAGGTCGGGGACAGTACCGTCGCGGGCGGCGCGCTCGACCAGCAGCTACAGGCCGGTCTGGGAGTTCGCTATGCGCACTGATCGCTCGGCCTCGGGCTATCGCTCGGCGGCGTTCCTCTCGAGCTTGGCTGCCGGGGCGCTGTTGCTGCTTGCCGGTTGCCCCGGTTCGCTCGACCACAAGGAGCGCTTCTTGGTCGACGCCGGCAGCGCGGGCCACGCCGCCAATGGCAGCAGTGGCCGAGGCGGAGGCGATGACGACGCAGGCCCGGCAGAGGCGGGCGCGGATGCGGGCCCCGTGTCCGACGCAGGCAATGGCGGTCCGTGTGGCGACGTGGTCGCGCGCATCTTCGTGCCCAGCTGCGGCGGCACGGGCTGCCACGGCGCGACCGGGCCGCAGCAGGATTTGGACCTCGTATCACCGGGCGTCGCCGCGCGCGTGGTCGGGGTTCCCGGCATCGGCTGCACGTCGATCTTGGCCGATCCAGACAACCCTGAAGCCAGCCTGATTTATCAAAAGCTCTCCCCGACTCCCCCTTGTGGGTCACCCATGCCGCTGGCGCGCCCCGCGCTCAGTGACGAAGACACGGCTTGCATCTTGACTTGGATCGCGGCGCAATAGCTCCAGGCAATGTGTTGCAAGCTGGTCACTCCCCAGCTTGCCCAGATGAATTTGCTGGTGCCGAGTGATACTCGGGATGATCATGGTTGCCCTTCGTGAGTGGCGAAGGTCAACCAGGAGTAGGGTCATGAGACGAGGGTCGTTGCTCGCTGCCGTGTTGTGCCTAGGCTTGGTTTGTTCGACAGGGCTCGCCAGCGCCAAGGTGTTGCGAGTCCCCGGGAAGTTCGCCACCATTCAAGCCGCCGTCGATGGCGCGCGGGACGGCGACGAGATCCGCGTCTCAGCGGGAGCGTACTGCGGCGCCACGATCGACAAGCGAGTCGAGTTGGTCGGTGTTGGCCAACCACGCATCATCGGCTGTGCCGACGGACCTACGCTCGGTGCAACCCGCGTCGGCTTTTACATGCCCGGCCCGGGCGGCAGGAACCCGGCGAGCGGCACGAAAATCAGCGGCTTCGTCTTCGACGGCCGCGGCGTTTCGAGCGCCAATTTGGCGCCGCTATCGTTCGGGATCTTCGCCCGCTTCGCGCGCGAAATCGTGATCTCACACAATCACTTCGAAGGTACCGCCCAAGCAATCACCAATACCGGCGGGGATCGCTGGCGCATCGAGCACAACCAGATCCGCGGCCTGACCGTGCTCGACTGCACGGGACCATGCACGGGCGGAGACGGCATCGTGATCCAATTGGCGCGCGACGAGGTCGCCGCTCCCGGTGGCGACGCCGCGCCGATCAATCGGCCACAAGACAACCTGGTCCTCGACAACACCATCGAGGGCAGCCCGCCCGACGGCTTCGCAGATTTCTCGATGGTGGGTATTTTGGTTTTCGCTGCCGATCACACGACCATCCTCCAGAATGAGCTGATTTTGCGCGATAACCCCACCGCGGCCGCAACCGGCCAAGGTATTCTGCTGACCAACACCTGCTGCGGCACTGGCGTCTCCTACGTCCCCGGCACGCGGAACACGATTGTCGCCTTCAACGACGGGCGCAAGAGTGAGGTGGCGATCGTGGTTGAAGGCAGCGATGGCGCCAATACCGGCGGCTTGTTCCTATTCCGCAATCGCGGCGAACAACAAATCGAGACCGCGCCCAAGTTGCTCGCGCTCGCACGCACCGTGGCCGTGCCGCCGGCGCGCGCGCGCCCACAGCTGTGATTAAAGTTCCAGCGCCCAACCCAAGCCGATGGTAAAGGTCGGCAACACACCAAGCTTACGCTCAGAGCACAGTGTTTCGTTCAAGCAGTGATAGCCCTGCCTCGCCAGCGGGATCTCGACGCCAATCCCGGCGAGCAAGTTGAAGCCACGGTAGCTTCGCGTCTCGTAGCTGATCTGGGGCTGAAGCCAGTGCACGCGATCGTAGGCGTACGTGGGTCCCGAACTTCCGCTGTGGTCGGCACCCAGGTCGAGCGAATCGTCCTTGAACGGACCGCTCGAATAGCCGAGCTCGAGGCCCACCGCGTGCAGGCGCGCCCAGCGCTTGCCCATGAAGACCAGCGGGCGCACGCGGGCAAAGGCCGCCACTTGCATGCCGGACGTGTTCGCGCCCAAACCAGCGCCCAGAGACAATCGGCTCCAGGGATCGAAGCTCACGGTAGCGCCGAACAAACCGACGACCGTGGCAACGCCGGTGCGCAGCTCCAACATCACCGGCAGCGCCGCGAACGATCGCTCGCGAATCGAGCGGCGAGCCGGCTCCGGCGCGCCTCCCTCGGTCAGGTAAGCCGAGCGATATTGCGTGCTGTGTCGCGCGTGCGCGGCGCCAGTGAGGCTCAACGAGCCGACCAGCACCGTGCTGGCAATGAGCCAGCGCCGAACTCGGAAGCCTTCGCCACGCCTAGCTGGCATATCATCCCTCGCTAGCGCGCTACGCCCAATTCGCGCAACAGGTCCTGCGCGTGGTCCACGTCTCGCAGCAGGAACAAGATGAAGCGCAGATCGACGTGCACGGTGCGCGTGGAAGCCTCGTAGGCCCAGTCCGAAGCGACCGACTCGTACGTGCCGTCGAAGGCCAGGCCCACGAGTTCACCGCGCGCATTGAGCGTGGCAGAGCCCGAGTTGCCGTTGGTAATGTGCAGGTCGCTGAGGAAATCGACCGGAACATCGCCGAGGGTTTTGTCGACGAACGGCGAGCGCGCGGCCGTCTTGGCCGCCTCGAGCAAGCGTTCCGGCGCGTTGAAGGGCTCCTTGCCGGTGTTCTTCGCCACCATTTGGGTCAGGCTGGTGAAGGCGCCGATCTTGGCGCCCGGTGCATCGGGCGGCGCCTTTTTTACGGTGCCGTAGGCGATGCGTAAGGTCGAGTTCGCGTCCGGTGCGACCGCACCACCTTTGAACGCGAGCAACGCGGCCAGGTAGCGGGGCTTCAACAGGCGCAGCTCGCCGGCAAAGCGCTTCGCGCGGTCTTCGGCCGCGCGAAGCGCTGGGTACAACTTGGCCGCCAAGCGCACGAGCGGATCGGGGTGCTGAGCGAGCGCCGCGAAGCGGCCGTGATCGAACAGCTCGAGCCGAGCCTTTTCTTCGCCCAAGTGCGTCTTGTCGTACAGCTTGGCGATCGCGGCGTCGATCGCAGCATCGGTCGGGTCTTTGCCGGCAATGATCGCCAACGCCGGGGTGCGCTGCGCCGTGTCACGCGCGCGATCGCGTTGCAACGCGAGCTTCAAGAGCGCCCGGTCGAGCTTCGGGTTGTAACTCGCAGCGAGTGCTTTCTGCTCATCACGCAGGCGCGGCACATTTCGCTCTTGAAAATCGGGATCCCGTTCGGCGTCCTTCTTTTGGCGCTCGGCGGCCATGCGCGCGCTGCGGTAAGCGGCAAACAGCAAGCGCGGCATCAATAGCTCGCTCTGTAAGGCCGTGTCCGCTTCGCGGGTGCGCTGTTCGGCTTCGAATGCCCGCTCCAAATCGTGCACGGCGTTTCCATACTTGGCCTTGCGCGCAGGATCGGCGTCGATGAACGCCTGAAGTGCGTCGTCGGTCGCGACTTTCTCGTCGAGCAGCCGCGCGCGCTTCATGCCTTCGAGCTCGCCCAAGTGTTTCGTGCGATAATTGTCGAAGCCGCGGCGGCGGCTGGTGGCCTTGATCGCGACCTCGGGATCGTCCTTGGAAATCTGAGCGATCAGCGCCAGATAAGCGTCGAACTTCGCCAGCTCCTCGGGGTACACGATGCGCTCGGTCTGGCGCATCTCGGCCGCGGAGGCGAGCAGCGAGGTACGACCCGGGTAGCCCGCCACGAACACCAGGTCTCCTTCTGCCAGCGGCGCGGTCGCCAGCCTCAGGAACGCTTGCGGTTGATAGGGCACGTTGTCCGTCGCGTAGTCCGCAGGCAGGCCATCTTTGCCGACGTAGGCGCGGAAAAAGGCGACGTCGCCATCGTGGCGGGGCCAGCGCCAATTGTCGATCTCCCCGCCAAAGGCGCCGATGCTCTCGGCGGGCGCGTATACGATGCGAACGTCTCGCAATTCCAGCGATTCGAGCGTGAAATAGCGCAAGCCCGCGTACATGCTGACCAGTGCACAGCGCACTCCGGGGCGCCCTTTTTCGCAGCCGGCCACGAGCTCTTTTTCGAGCCGCTCGAACTCGAGCTCGCGCGCGAGCGGGTCCGCCACGCGCTCCAGCACGGGCACGATGCGCTCGCTGACTTCCGTCACTTTCGAGAGCACTCGCAGCCGGGCAGAGGGACCGCTCGAGCGCTCCTCGGCGCGTGTCTTGGCGAGCGTGCCCGTCTGTAGCAAATTCTCGCTCGGGCTCGAGTTGTGCTGCAGCGCACCCGTGGCACAGTGATGATTGGTGATCACGAGGCCGTCCTTCGAAACGAAGGACGCGGAACAACCGTTCAAATTCACGATCGCGCTCAGCAGGCTCGACTTCGGATCAGAGAGCAACGCGGGATCGATTGCCAATCCAAGGTTTGCTAGCTCCGCGGCGTGCTCCGGGATCTGCGACGGCAGCCACATACCGCCGTGGTTCTCGAACCGAGCTCGCGCGGCGGGCAACGCCGCCGCGGGCGCGGCCGCGACCGGAGGTGGCGCACTCGACGCGGGCGGCGAAGATGGCGCGAGCGGCGCGGGCGAGGCACACCCGAAAAGCACGCTCGCCAGCGCGAGTTGGCACGAAAGCGAGCAGAGGCGAGGCGCAGGTTCCTTCGACATGGGCCGCCAGCCTAGCCGTTTGAACGAAGAGCGCTACTCGAAGAACCACCCTTCCGGTCGGGGATTAAGCGGCTATTTGGGGGTAATGACTCGTTCCGCGAGCGGAACGGTGACGCTTTGACCTGCGTCCTGGGCGGTCGGGGCGAGCGTAACGCGGTAGACACCAGGCGCGATGCGGAAGGCGTGACGCCCCGTTTCGTAGTTCGCGAGCAGACGCGGATCGATGGTCAGCGTGAGGTCTTGCGCTGCGCCGGGCGCGAGCTCGACTTTGGCGAACGCACCGAGACGCCTGGGCGCTTCCCAAGCGCCGGCTTCGGACGACACGTATACTTGGACCACGCTTTTGCCAGTTCGCTTGCCAGTGTTGCGCACGGTGAAGGTCACTTCGAGCTCGCCCTGGTCGACGCGGGCCGCCAGCTTACTTTGGGCGAAGCTCGTGTAGCTGAGGCCATGACCAAAGGGGAACAAAGGGCTGAGGCCCTTTTTGGCGTACCAGCGGTAGCCCACCGCCGCGCCTTCGTCATAATGCACATCGAACTGAGTGCCCTCCGGGGTTTCTTCACCCGCTGATTTCGCGCGCGGCAATTGCTCGAGTTTGCGTGGGAAGCTGACGGGCAAGTGACCCGACGGATTGACCGCACCACTCAGCACTCGCGCGATGGCAGGTCCGCCTTGGCTGCCCGGATACCAAGCCTCGAGCACCCCGGCGACTCGCTCCAGCCAAGGCATGAGCACCGGGCCACCGCTTTCGAGCACCACCACGGTGTGCTTGTTGGCCCGTGCAACCGCTTCGATCAGCTGATCTTGCGCGTCCGGCAAAGTGAGGGAAAAGTCGCGTGATTCGGTAGTCCACTGCGTAGCGAAGACAATCGCGACGTCCGCTTCGCGCGCGGCGGCGGACGCGGCGTTCAGATCGGTGCCCGATTGCCAGCTGAAGGTCGACGAGGGCAGCTCCGCGCGCAGCGCTTCGAGAGGTGAGGAGCGAGCGTAGACCGTGGGGCCCGGCCAAGCATCGGGGCCGAGACCAAGAACGGCGTTCCCGCCGGGCGGGTACACTTGCGCCGAGCCGCCGCCGGTCAGTACGCCCACGTCCGCGTGGCCACCGATCACGGCGATGCGTCGGGCCTTGGCTGTGAGCGGCAGCAGGCCCTGATTCTTGAGCAGCACGATGCCCTCTTCGGCGGCGGCCTGAGCGACTGGCGCGTGCGCCGCAAAATCGATCGCAGCGGGCTGAACCGGGTTGTCGACCGCACCTTTTTCGATCAGCGTTCGGGCAACGCGTCGCACCATGTCGTCGAGGCGGGCTTGTGGCACCTTTTTTTGGCGAATTGCCGCGGCGAGTTTGTCGAGCCACACGTATTTGCCGATCGCCGCGACGCCGGTTTCTTGATCGAGGCCGTGAATCGCATTCAGCACGGTGTCGTGCTGCGCGCCCCAGTCGGTCATGACGTAGCCTTTGAAACCCCAATCGCCCTTCAGCACCTGATTGAGCAGCCAATCGTTCTGGCAGGCGTAAACGCCATTGATCAAATTGTAACTGCACATGATCGAGCCCGGATCGCCCTGCTCGATGGCGATCTGGAAAGCCAACAGATCCGACATACGCGCAGCCGCTTCATCGATGATGACGTTGACGCGATCGCGGCCCGTCTCTTGGTCGTTGAGCGCAAAATGCTTCACGGTGGCGACGATCTGGTTCTGTTGAATGCCGCGCACGAGCGCGCCCACCATCCTGCCCGCGAGCAACGGATCTTCGCCGCCGTACTCGAAATTCCGGCCATTGCCGGGTTCACGCATCAAGTTCACGCCGCCCGCGAGCATCACGTTGAAGCCGCTCGCGCGCGCTTCACTCCCGATCATCTTGCCGCCCGTTTCGGCCAGCGCGGGGTTCCAAGTCGAGGCGGTGAGGATGCCGGAGGGCAGCAGCGTGCGCTCGAGCGCGGGGGGCGCCTGGCGCTGCGTCGCAACGCCGCTGCCAGCATCGGTCTGCCATTGTGCGGTAAAGCCCAGCCGAGGCACGCCACGCACCAAGCCCGCTGATTGCGGACGAGCCTCTGGAAAGTTGTACTTGTTCCAAGCTTGCTGCACGCCGAAGTAGCCGGTGACGAGCGTCAGCTTCTCGTCTTGAGTCAAAGCGCGGAGCAGCAGCTCCGCGCGCTGATCGGCGGAAAGTTGCTGGTCTTGCCAGGCCAGCGGCGCGGGCGCTGCGTGCTCGACCACGGGTGGCGCTGGGTGGGGAGGTGTGGCGGAGGACGGGCCGGAGGCCGAGGGCCCGGGACAGCCCACCTGAAGAATGGCCAGACCGGAAGCGAGAGTGAGCCAGAGCACGCGAGAAATGAACATGGGACTATTCGGAGAAATCGAGAAAATTGCCGCTGAGCATCAACAGCGAGAGCACGGTCCAAGAGTGATTGTAGTAGCGGCTCCGCGCGAGCAAGGTGCCGCTCTGCACCCGTGCATAACAGGCGTCGACGAACGAGCGATACTGCGGATCGTGCATCGCGCCAACAGCCGCCGCGCCGATGAACACTGCCGACCCCGGGTTGGGGCGGGCCGCGCGCGGATCGGGAGCTGGCTCGCCAGCCAGCGTGTAACCGTCCACGATTCGATCGGCCCCGATGCGCGCGAAGAAGGCACTGACGCGCTTCAAATACTCGAGCGCGCGCGGATCGCGCGCCGCCGCCCAATCTTGCGCGAGGCGGAATGGCAAACGCGCTGAATCGTATTGATAGTTGGTCAGCGCGCCGGGAAAGGCTTCGACCGGCGTGCCCTGTGCATTGCACCAAGCAGGCACGAGCCCGTTTTCGCGATTGCCGCTCTCTCGGTTGAGGCTCGCAAACACGATTTCGTAACCGCGATCGATCACCCGTAGCCAGCCGGGGTTGCTCGTTGCCTCCGCGAACAGCCGGTACTGATGCGGCGCAAAGTACGAGGGATTGAACACATTTTGACCGCGCCAATCGTCGCCCGGCAAGAGCATGTCCGGGTAGCGATCATGGTCGACCTCGCACGCCCAAATGCGCTCGATCTGACGCTGAGCACAGACCAAATACGGTTCGCTGAGCGCGCCCTGCCCGCCCCATTGCCGGTGCGCCATCAGCAGCGCCCAGGCAATGTCTTCGTCGGAGTCCGTCGCCGCGCCGACGCCGAGCGCGTGCGAGCCGTCGGGCGCGATGTACCAATCCATCAACCCGCTCTTGTTTTCGAAGCACAGCGCATATCGATAGAAATCGTCGAACAACGCCTGCCGATCGCAGAGCACGGCGATGATCATGCCGTAGGCAATGCCCTCCGACACCGTGGAATTGACGACACCGTCCGGCGTATCCGGCCGCCGTGCGCGCAGAAAGCCGCGCGCGCCGTCGGCCGTCACGATCTCGCTCCGCCAAGCTTCGAAGGCGCGCAGCGCGTCTTCAGGCTTGGCCCGGACCGGGTAATGTAGGTGCTCGAGCTTGCGCGTGTGCGGGAACGGATAGCGGCTCATCTCACTCACAAGATCCAACGTCGGCGATCGTGGTGTGCACGATGAAGTTCGAGCCGAGCGTGTGCCGCTCGGCGAAGAACAGATCCAGCGGATATTTTTGGCCGGGGATCAAGCCCAATGCGCCCTTGAGCTGGTTCAGATTGACACTGCCGGTGCGGATCGTGTGTGTCCCGCCCAAATCGATCACCAGTTGATTGGCGATGAACACCCAGACGTCATCGTCACCAGCAAACGTGAAGACCTCACCGCCGCGGTAGGTGAACTGAAAATGCGTCTCGAGCGTGAAGTGATAGTTGTGCAGCAAGCCCTCGTCACCGAACAGCTCATCATCGATCGGAAAGAACTTGCGATTCTCGTAAACGTAGCCGCCCAATTGCTGGGGGTCCGCGACCAGCGTCAAATCCTTGGTCGTGGTCAGGTTCACGCCCGGCGTGTCGTGATACCAAACGTCGAAGCCGGCCTTGCCCGAAGGTGTGCTCGGCGTGGTCGGGTTGCCGGCATAAACGGGCGTGCCGTCGCCGCCCAGGAACGGCTGCACCATGCCGCGATCAATCGCGTCCGCCGCGTGCGGTAGCTCGAAATCGCTCTGCGTCCGGTGCAGATCTCGGATCGTGGCATGCAGCACCGGAGGTTTGGGCGACGGTGCGTCGCAAGCGCCCCACTTTCCGCCGCTGCAGGTTTCGTGACCGGCACCACAAACGCTGCTGCAATCGCGCTGCGCCACTGGCACGACGCAGGCCTGCCAAGCCTCCTTCTCGCAGCTCTGTACGCCCTGCCCGCAATCGTTCGAACAACTGCGCGTGCTGACCGGGATCACGCATGCGCCCAACACGCCATCCGTACAGGTTTGGACTCCGGCGCCACACACGCCCGAGCACTCTCGAGTGCTGTTCGCGACCTGACATGGGCTCCAGTAACCGCCCGCACAAGTGGCCACGCCCGCCCCGCAGGCCCCCTCGCAGGCGCGGGTCTCGCCTTCGTTTGGGCACATCTCTGCGACCTCGACCGCCGTGCGCGCACCGCAATCGGGCAAACCGGTCAACGCCGAAACGAACAGCAAACAGGCTAAGACTTTGGTGGGTCCTCGGCGCGGGCTCGACACGGCGGGAGCCTAGCAGCAAAGCAGGCCACCGCTGGAGGATTGCAGGGGGTTCATGGTCACGCTGCGGCACCGCTTCGGCGGGCCAGTGCGGGACACGCGGAGTGCCCGTAGTGCGATAGTTAACGACCTTGGCCTTAGGCCCTCGACGATGCCAGGCCGGGGATTGGTCGCGGCAGTGCCTCACTTCAAGCGCTGAGCCGCGGCGCGGATTTGCTCTTCAGTGGGCGCTTGGGCGGTGCCACGCGGATCGCGGGAGTTCTGAAATTGAACCATCCAACCCGGGTATTCCGGGGGCAACGCGCTGGCCGAGTCGAGGCTCGCCAGCTGCTCAGGCGACAGCTTCAGCTCCGTTGCGGCCAGGTTGTCCTCGAGCTGCTCCAAGCGCTTGGCGCCGATGATGATGCTGGTAACGAACGGCTTGCTGAGTTGCCAAGCGAGCGCGACGCGCGCCACCGAGGTGCCGGTTTGTTCGGCGACTTGGCGAAGTGCGCCGAGCACGCCTGGCAGGCGCTGCATGTCGACGGGTGGAAAATCGAAGGCGGCGCGTCGTGCATCGGCGGGGCCTTTCTTGTCCGGATCGAACTTGCCCGAGAGCAAACCACCCGCCAGCGGGCTCCAAGGCAAAATCGCAAGACCGCGTGCTTGGCTCAGCGGCGCGATTTCGCGCTCGATATCGCGGCCAGCAATCGAGTAATAGACTTGCGCGCTCTGAAAGCGGGCCAGGCCATTTTGTTCCGCAAAGGTGAGCGCATGCGAGGCTAGCCAAGCGGGCAAGTTGCTGAAACCGACGTAACGCGCCTTGCCGGAACGGACAACATCGTCGAGCGCGCGCACGGTTTCTTCGATCGGTGTGACCGGATCGAAGCCGTGGATCTGATACAGATCGACGTAGTCGAGACCGAGCCGGGCGAGGCTGCCGTCGATGCTGGACAAGATGTGCGCGCGCGATAGCCCCACCTGATTCACACCCGGCCCGACGCGCCCGCGCACCTTGGTTGCAATCACCACTTGTTCGCGCGGGGGCGCGAGAGCTTTGAGCGCGCCACCCACGAGCCGCTCACTTTGGCCCTCGGCATAAACATCGGCCGTGTCGATGAAGTTGACGCCCGCGTCGAGTGCCTTGCCCACCAACGTGAGCACCTCGGCTTGATCGAGCTTGCCGATGGTTTGCCACATGCCCGCGCTGCCGCCGAAGGTCATCGCGCCGAGGCATAGTTCCGAGACGTATAGGCCCGTATTGCCGAGGAGATTGTATCGCATGCCCCAAGACCTAGGGCGGGGCGAAAGGGGCGCCAAGTGGACACCGAGGTTACTGCGGAATCACCAGTCGCCAGCGTTGTTCGTCACCGTTGCTGGCCGCGCGCTGTTCGATCGCGGCCGCGTCATCACTGGCGCCGCCGACGACACCGACCAACTTGTTGCTGTGCTTGTTGCGAATTTGGACGTAGCCACCGCCGACGTCGATCAATAGCCAGGCTTGATTGTCACCGTCGGTGTTTTTCCACTGCTTCAGCTTCACGCCATCGGCGGTGGATTCATCGGGCACGTCCAAGACCTTGCTGCTGGCCACGTTGGTCATGCGGAAGTAGCCCGCGCCGTCGTATTTTAGCCCCCATTGCTGGTTGGTCGCGTTATTGGCGGGGTTTTGGATGATCGACGCGCCGTCCTCGCTGGAGGCGCCTTGCACCTCCAGCGCTTTGCCGCTCTTGGCGTTGACGAATTGGAAGTTGCGCGTGGCGCCGCTGACCGTACCGGCGCCAGCGTTGATGCTGATCGCGTTGTTCCAGCTCATGCTCATGGACGTGGCCGATGGAAACGTGATCGGCTGCCAAATGTAGGTCGAATCGTTGACGCGGCCGCCCCATGCGCCGGCCCAGCGATCGCCCAGGTACAAGTATGCCGTGCCTGCGCTGCCCTGAACCGGGAGCACGTACGTCGATTGCGAGTAGAAGGTGTTGCCGTCGCCGACATTCTCGAGCGCGGACCAACCGCTGCTGAGCGAGCTCGAGGTCGCGTAGCGGGCTTGGTTCGGATCCCAGCCGGTAGCGGCCGAAGTGAGCAGGAAATACGTGCCATTGCGCTTGAACAGCACGGGGGCTTCGCGATAGCCCCCCTTGAACAGCACTGCCGCGAGTTTATCCACCTTGAGGTAGTCCGGCGTGAGCAGATACAGATTCAAGTCGTAGTTTTCGTTCGTGGCCGAGATGAAATACGCCTTTTTGTCGTCATCCACGAACAGGCCGCAGTCGCGCGACATGTAGCCAGGTTTACCGTGATCGACGACGTCGCTCTCGGAGAGCGGGCGGAAGCTGCCTTGGTAGGCGTAGTCACCATCGACGCTGCTGGCGCTTGCCACGGCGGCGCGCGCCTCACCGTAGTTGGCACCGTTCTCCCAGTGCATCCACATCACGTACTTGCCCGTGCTCTCGTTGTAGACGACCTTCGGCCGCTCGATATTGGCCGGATTGAGCTCCGGGTCGGAGCTCGCACGCAGCACGTCCTTGCGAAATTCCCAGTTTCGCAAATCTTTGGAGCGGTAGGCGGACACCGCGTAAAAGCTTCCGTTCGGATTTCGATTCTCACCGAACCAGTAGTAGTACTCAGCGACCTTGATCATACCGCCGCCGTGCGCCTGAATCGGTTTGCCCGTGGTATCGGCCCACTGAATGCCGTTCACGAGCGGAGTGCCGAGCACAGCTCCACTGCCGGCAATGCCAACCGCACCCGCCGCAGCGTTCGCGCTGCCGGCAGAGCCGCTCGGCGCACTGCCACCGCCGCTACTGCTGCCGCCGCCCAGCGCGCTGCCGCCCGCAGCATTCGAACCGGCGGGAGCACTGGCAGCTGCACCGCCCCCGCTCGCTGCGGCCTTACCCGCAACTCCGCCACTGCCGTTGCCTGCCTGCGTCGAGCTCGAACCAGCGGCGCCGCCGAGCGCGGAAGCCGCGCCGCTCGTTCCCGGCGCGCCGCCGATTGCCGCACGCGAGTCGCCCCCGCCGCAACCAGCGATACTCACGACCCACCAGGACCAACAGCACAGCGTGCACGAGCGAAACAATGCCATGTGAGTTTTCCGATACTGCTCAGCGCAGTAGCTCAGCCGCTGCCCAGAGGACAGGGACTTGACCGTGGCCGCCTCCCGTCCGCTTGCTCAGCGGCCTGTACTCTTGGTCGGTGGCCACACTCGTGCTGTGACCGCGGACGAACGAAACCGTGATCGAAAAGACGCTGACGGCCTCGACAACGTTGATTTTTACGCGCGGCTCATGGCCGTTACTGTGCGCGCGAGCGTTCCGAATCCGAGCAGATTCAGGAGCGCGGGTGCTGGCGCCGAAAATTGACGCTCCGAGCGCTCCTGACTAGCTAGCCGGAGCGCGCGGAAACTCGGAGTGGCCTGCGAGGTGCGTTGCGGGATCGCGATCGCCCCTGCTCTCGGTCTCTTCGATTGGGGACGAGCCAAGACCATGGAGGGCCAGTAGGCCCGTCCGCTCAGCGAGGGAGCCTGTCGACTCGAAACCGAAGACCGCCTCCTGCGCACTGTGCCGCTCAGGCACACCTACCAGACTTCACACCCAGCGCGCGAGCCGCTCGGTGATCGGTATTTTTGGGCGGCACGTGCTTTGCTTTGGCAGGCTGCTGAGAAAAGAAAAGACCCATGGCGAAGTTCAGCCTGCTGCTGTTGATGTTCGTTTGCCAGGCCTCGCTCACCACCGCCTGCGGTCCAGGCGGCGGCACCTACTGCCAAAGCGGACCAAAGTACGGCACACAGTGTTACTCGCGGATGGACTTGCAACCGCCGGGCAGCCCGCCGCCTCCGCCGGGTGATAATTCACGCCACTAGGGGCTGAGCCAATGTACCCTGAGCGCGCACCGTTCGGCAGCAAAGCGCGCTCGGTGTCGCTTGGTGCTTGGCGGCAGCGCCCGCGCTCGGCCACCATCTCGAGTCATGCGATCTCGAGTCATGCGATGGTCGACGGCTAACTGGCGCCAGCTTCAGGGTGCGGTCGCACTCACCGCACTTGCGCTGGGCTGCAGCTCGAGCGAAGCGCCGATTGCGAATACAGCGGCTGGGAGCCACAGCGGTGGCGCCGCAAACGTAGCCGGGGCCACGAGCGCCGGTGGCGTTGCGAACGCGGCTGGCCATGCGAACCTAGCTGGCAATCCGAGCGCAGGCGGCGCGCCATCGCCGACGACAGGCACGGCTGATTGCGCGCACGACGGGGATGGTCGGACGACGCTGGTCTTCGTCAACGGTTGCTCGGCGGCGGTCGAGTTTCGCGGCAGCGATATCACAGGCGGCAAGCTCGAGCCGGGCGCAGCGAGCTGCGTCGACATTGGCAGCGATGTCGAGGCGCTCTCCGCCAAGCGCTATTGGGGCTTCCGGGGCGAAGATCCCGGCGCTGAGCATCACTCGTTGGCCGAATTTACCTTCAATACCGACTTCAACGACTTCGATTGGTACAACATCAGCTACGTCGACGCCTTCAATCTGCCGCTGCAGATCACGCCGCTCGCTAGGCCGAAATGCAAACTGCTCAGCTGCCCGAAGGATTTGCTGCCCGGCTGTCCGAGTGAGGGCCGCTTCCAGGATTCGGAGGGCAATCTGGTTGCCTGTGTCAGCCCAGACCGCAACAACGCGATGAGCCCCGTCGCCCTGTACTTCGAGGCGTGTGACGACGCCTACGCTTGGTCGGGTGACGATCAGAAGGGTGACGACCCGAGCCCCGTGCGGGCGTGCGCGGGTGAAGATTGGCAGATCAGCTTTTGTCCGGCTGCACCATGACTCGACGGCGCAAGTTCGATGCTTGGTTGGCACTGGGCGCGCTATTGCTTGCCGCTTGTAGCAGCTCGAGCAAAGTTGCCGGCGATTCGCCCGCCGGCGGAGGCGGCGCAGGCTCAGCTCGCGCTGGCGCGGCCAACGCGAGCGCGGGACAAGGCGGATCGAACGCCGTCAGCGAATCAGGTGCGAGCGCCGGAGGCAGCACCGACTCGGGCGCGACGAACGCGCTCGGGGCTTATCCATTTGCCGCGAGTCCGGTCACGCGCGGCGGGACCATGACGTTCAACAACGTGGGCGCCAAAGGTTGGTGGCCGCGTCGCATCGACCGCAAAGCGGGTGACCCAGCCTGCGACTACAAGGATGGGACGGATACTTGGGGCGCCCACTGCTGCATGAAGCAAGAAGCGACGGACAGCACCCAGCTCGCGCCCTTCGATCGAGAGATGACTCTGCTCTTGAAGGCCATCGACGTGAAGCAGCTGGCCATCTACCAACCAGAAGGCGGTACCGCGACCGCAAATGTTTGGCAGCGGGTGACGGATTGGGATCGCCGCTCGGGCCGCGGCTCGAATCTCTGGTTTACCCAAAAGGGTGACGGCAGCGCGTCGTTTCCTGGCGATCTGACCAAGAACGATTGCGTCGGCTATTTGTCGCAAGCGCCGCTATTTGCCTGCGGCGACGGCAGCAACTACTTCTGCCCGAACGACCCGGGAGTCTTGCATCGCGGCTTTTCCGGCTCGAAGCTGGTCGTGTTCTTGGCCTCCATGAACTTCGATGACGCGGGCGTCGCGGCCTGCGATGGCAACGGCGCCGGGCACCCGGGGCCGTGGGTCGCGTTCGTCGCGAGCGAGCTGATTCGCGACGGTGGCCGCAAGTGGAATGGTTTGTGCAACTGTTACTCCAAGACCGGTAGCGTGGGCGACGGCTGCGGTGAGATCAATGTGTTCGAGGTCGTGATGGACAACAACGACTATTCGAACCGCGAGTTTGCCAGCACTGGCGTGCGCTCGTTCCAAGCCGGCCACGTCGGGGGTGCGGTCTGTGGTACGGGCTGCGATCGCAACGCCTTCCCGGCCGACGTCGAGGTCGTGGATGCCTGCGCCAAGAGTGCCTACGCTTCGGGGCCGCAGCTGGTCGTGGGCGGCGACACCGACGGTTGCCCGGTGTGGCGCCGCCCCGACGGCGATCGCTATTTCTTCATCTTGCTCGACGAGCGAGAACGCGTCATCCAAGTGGGCGTCATCCACCCGAGTGCGATCCCGGCGCCCGCGGCCGCACTCCTACCCGAGCTACCCGCTGATTTGCCGCGCTCGGCGGTCGATTCACTGCTCGCGCTACGACTCCCGGAGTGAGCGCGAGCGCCCGCTGTGGGGCGCCTTCACGGGCACGCCGGCTCGAGCCCGGGAGCCGCGCTGGCCTTGCTCACTTTCGGAATCGTCGTCAGGTAGACGCCGATGGCGTGCGCGTCGGCGTCGCTCATGCCGCCGTAGCCTTTGCCGGCGGACGGCATCGAACCACACAGGGTGGTACCGGCTTTGTTGGTCCCCGCCTTGAGCGCGGTCACCACGTCCGCCGCGGTCCAATTCATCAGCCCCGTATCGTCAGGGGTGATGTTCGATGCAAAAATCGCGGTGTTGTTGGCCGGCGGGACCCCAGAGAAGAAATCCGCGACCGGCAAACCTGCCGTCGACGGCGAGTGGCACTTCACACATTGGGCGACGCCGCTCACGAGGTACTTGCCTTGGACTGCCTCAGCATAGTCTGGACTGGTGCTGAGGAGTGTGGTGTCGGGCAAACTGCTGGGAGAAAGCGGCGTGACCGGAGCCACTTCTGGATTGGCCTCGCCGAGCGCTGCCGAGACCGGCGGCAGGCTGCGCAAGAACGCGACCACGGACAGGGCGTCGGAGTCGCTCATGTTGTGAAACAGCCAATAGGGCATGATTGGGTCGAGGTGCCGGCCCTCGTCGTCAACGCCATTTCTGAACGCGTTCATCACTTGCGCGTCGGTCCACTCACCGATACCGGTGGCATCGTTCGTCAAGTTGGGAGCAGGCAGCGTGCTGTTCTTGAACGCGGCGTTGCCGCCGAGCTCGCTGCCACCGCTCGCGGTGTGACAGCCGCCACAGAGTGCCAGCGAGCGCACGATCAGCTTGCCACGGTCGACCAGTGGCTGGGGGTAAATGTGCCCTGCTCCGGCTTCGCCGCCTTCACCGCCTGGGCCGTTGCCCGCGGTATCACCGTGGTCGCCCGCGGCGCCGCCTTGCTCGCTCCCCGCGCTGCCGGCCAAGCTCTCTGCACCCGCGCTGCCTGCGTCGTTGCCCGCGCCGGCGTTGCCGCTCGACCCACCCTTGCCGGCCGCGCCCGCCTTGCCGGCGGAACCCGCGCTGCCGCCCGCGCCACCCGGGCTGGGTGTGGACGAGTCATCGTCGCTTCCGCAGCCTACCGAGACCGCGCCTGCAATTGCGAATACTAGCGCCAGCTGTGCGACACGCCTGTTCATCCGATTTCCTCCAAAGCAACCCCCACACCAAGCGCCCATAGGTCGTATCCGCCCACCTGCGCGCGGATGCAAGCGCCGACGGCAGTCGGAGAAAACTACTCATGAGCCGCGGTTATAGCCCGATTAAGATTGTCGCCAACCTCGCGCTCTCAATGACCTAGCCATGACGAAAACCTGACTCGCGAACGGTTGCCTTTCGAGCCCCGCGATACACCCTGGACACATGCTTCATCCCATCCCGGAAGGCTCGGAAACCATGGTCTTGCCCCTCGTCGGCGAGGTGGTTGTGTTCCGCGAGGGTCCCGCATGGTTGGCCGTGCGTCCGAATTTCGACGGCGTCGAGGATTGCCCCACCGGCATTGGCGCCACGATGGGTGAGGCGGTCGCAGAGCTCGTCGCCGCCGAAGGCTGAGTCAGTCTGCGCCTACGTCCAGCGGCCGGCGCGAGATGGGCACGAAGCGGATGTTCTGCATATCCTCGTAAAAAGCGGACCCATCGTTGTCGGCATAGCCCGGTATGGCGAGTACGGGGACCGGATCGAGCACGACGCGCGTGCGGCGCCAGCCGTGGATGCGCGCGGCGGTCACGCTATCGAGTTCGAAGCGATGGGCATCGCAAGCCGTTGGTTCGAGCGACGGGAGCGACGGCACATGCAGCAGTAAGCTTCGCGCGCTGAGCCCGGGATGAGGAGCCAAGAGTGATTCCAGCAAGCCGTGGCCCACGATCCAGAAACGAGTGCTACTCAGCAGCTCCTGGCGTCGTTCCCAAAATGCGCGTTTGAAGCGCAGGGCCCGCAGCTCTTCGAGCAGGCTGCGACTGGTGCTGACCACGAGCATGCCGGCTTCGTCGAAGGTGGCGGCCAGGTTCTGGGCTGGAGCGCGGCCATTGCGCGGATCCTTCGGACCCAATCGGGGATCGACGTGTAGCGAGTTCAATGCCCAGCGCAGCTTCGGGAAATGAGCCCAGACGGCCATGTTGAAGAGGTCGTGAAAGTGGCCCGGCCGCGTCGGCACCGCGCCCAGCTGCGCGACATGCTGCTCGTAGCCTCCCACGCGCCGCATGGCCTCTCGGCTCTCAATGACGAAGCGCGGCAGCTGCACGTCTTCTGCGCGCGGCACCAGAGCCGAAAGCTGGTCGTACTGCTCGGGCGCGGGAAAGCACGCGCTCTGTTCGAGCGCGTGCAAAAAGCGTGGGTGAAATTCCCGGTACGGCGGCCGAGCGAAGCTTTCCGGCGCGAACACCTTGCTCATGGTCAAAAGCGTACGGCAACGACCGAAGCTTTGGGCACGCTCAGCAGCGAGCCGTTGCCGAGCTTCAACTTTTGCACGGTCGGCCCCGAGGAAGCATGCGTTTTGCCGGTCGCTTCTGGGCCCATCAAACCTCCTGAAGTCTCGACGGTCAGGGTTTCGACCGTCGCTTCTCCTTTCAAGCCCGGCACGTCGAGCGTCGTTCGATAGTCGGTGTCGAAGTTCTTGTTCACGAACAGCAGCGAAAGCTTGCCGTCGGGACGCTTGCTCAGCCAACCGGAGAGCGCCTCTTGATTGCTCTGCCCTTGCAGCAAGCTGCCGATCAGGGTCTTGGACAGCATGCTGAACGCCCAGTACGACGGCCGACGAAAGTTGAAACCCTGCACGTCGCCCTTGAGCGAGAGCAAGCTGTAGTCGCCCAAGCGCTTGTCGCGACCGTTGTACAGCGCCCACAGGTTCGCGATCTGGATTGGCGACTGTGCCAAATGCCCCAAATAATCCGCCACGAACAAGCCGTTTTCGTGGCTCAAGATCTGCGGGCCCGGGTTCTCGTCGATGGAATTCCACTCCGTCAGCCAGACTTCGTAGTGTTTGCCTTTGACGCCGAGCTCCAGCAGCTGCTTTTGCACGTCTTTCATCAGCTGATCGACCTCGGACGAGGCGGCCAGCAATCCTGGACCACTTTCGGAACCGACGTGCTGCGCGTAGTGGTGCACGCTCACCGCATCGATCACGTCGGCGATCTCTTTGAACACAGCGCGATTCCAAGGGCCGTCCAACATCCACACCGCGCTGATCTTGATCGACGGATCAACGCGCTTCATCGCTTGGACGAAGGCCCGCACGGCCCTGCCGTAGCTCGTGCCGCCATCCTTGCCCCATTGGGCGTAGTATTTGTGCCAGTTGCCGTAGATCTCGTTGCCGATCTCCCAGAGCCGCACCTTGGGGCCAGCCGCGCGAGTCCGGTTCACGTACTCGACCCACGCGGCCGCTAGCTCCGGCGAGCCATCCCCCACGTTGGCCGTGAACAGCGGCTTTGCGCCGACCTTCCCGCACCAGTTCAAGAACTCATCGGTATCGACGTTGTTGTCCTTGGCTTGCAGCGTCTTCCGCCAATCTTCCTCGTCCGCGCGCAGCCCACCCGGGTAGCGCACGACACCGAGCCCGAGTTGCTGTTCCAATGGCAGCGACGCTGGGTCGATCAAGTCCGGCGCCCACAGGCCAACGTTGACACCATAGATGTCGGGAATCTCCTGGACGGTCTTGGACAAATCCCCCCGAAAAATGGCCGTTTGCTGGGCCGGGGCTTTGACTTTGGCAAGTTCGCGCAGATTGCTCAGCTCGAGATCGGCGAGGTACAGCGTCGCCGGCGTGTCCCCGCCCGGCTTGAGACCAAGCCAGGTCACACCTGCCAAGTCGAGCTGGTTGTTGGGCTTGGCCTCTGGGGGCTGCCAGTACTGAAACTTGGTGAAGCTGCGGAACGGGACCAAGATCTGATGCCAACCGCGGCTCGCGCCCACCTTGCTCACGAACAGCTCCTGATCGCGATCGCGAATCGTCAGGTCGAAAGCCTGATACGGCTTTTCGGTGTAGAGCCACAGCGTCAACCCCCAGTGCTTGCTAAAGTCGCTGGGCATGCCCGCGGCGCTGGCCGGTAGGATGTATGCATCGGACCAGTCACCGGGCTTGAAGCTCACCTTCAACGCTCGCCCCTTCAGCACGGCTGGCGCGCCCTGCGGCAGCGCCTCGACGGCCAGCTGAATTTCTGCCGTGGCCCCGTGTTGCGCGCGCCAGAGCGCACCCCACTTCGTGAAGTCGGTCACGAGCTGCGTGGGCGCTTTACTGTCGAATGCAGCCCAATAAGCATCGGGATCCGGGACCCCTTTGGCGGTCTTGGTCAGTTGAATTTGATCGAGGTAGAAGACCACTTTCTGCCCCGCGTCGACCCGATTGTCCCCGCGGTTGATCGAGATGCGAAAGTCTTGGATCTTGCTCCAATCCATCTTGGCCGAGATCTCACGGCTTTGGCTGGCATCCCAATACACGCCATCGTCCGTGAATGCTTTGAGCGGAATGCGACAGCGCAGCCATTGCCCTTCGCGCACTACCGCGTAGTCCTCGCCGCTGACTTTGCTCTGCACCTTGATCTCGTTGCCTTGGTTGTCCATCAAGCCAACGAAGAATTTATGCGCGCCGGGGCCGCCCTTGATCCAGAAGCTCAGGCTTCCGGTCTTGCGGTAGGATGTCAGATCGATGAAACGCCCTCCGAAGGAAATGTTCACTCCCGAGTAGTCGTCATCGAAGAAAGCGCCGAACACTGCTGTGTTGGCGGGCGTGCCACTAGGCAAGACTTGGCTGCTCGTCTTCCCCCCATAGCTATAGGTATAGCCGCCGCTCGCGCGCGGGATGTCGTCGTCGAAGAACGTGGCCAGCACCTCGTCTTCGAGCACGAGCTCGGCCGGCAACGGTGCGGTCTGCCTCTGCGTCTGCGGAGCTACCATCGACGCCGCCGCGCTGTTGACGCTCGACGCTCGCGGGCTGCCGACGGGAAGCTCAGAATGAGTCGATTGGCAGGCAGCTATTCCGAACGTAAGCGTGGCGATCGTCGAAACCCAAGCAAAAACTCTCATGGCGCCGCCAAATGACACCAACTCCCGCGTTGGATCAACGACGCGGCACTTTCGTGATCAACTCGTGACCAACTGATCAGTGAATGAGGGGTCAGGGGTCAGACTATACCGCCACTACGTGGAAAGCCCGAGCGAAGGTAACCCAGAAAATAGCAGCGACGGCCAAAGGCTGAGCGCCCAACCGGATACCGCGCCCTCTCGACCGTGCCGGGCGGCCAGAACCACCGCAATCGATAGCACCCCGCAGGCGTTGAGCACGCCCCACGCGACCGCCAAACGTAAAGCCTCCCGGATCGCGTGGGCCGGCGAGCGTTCACCACCCAGCGTCGCAAGCAGGAGGACCACGGGTGACAATGCAAGCAGCGGCAACACGTAAGCGAGCAGAGCAGACGGGCAGTAGCCCAAGTAAGCGCCCATCTCGTGGCCGTAGAGTTGTGACAGCTTCTCGACGCGCACGCCCGCGCTCGGGCTTCGGCTCAGCGCCACCAAGACACCGGGGAGCAGGCAGCACACTCCCCAAAGAGCGAGGGCCGCTCGGCGCCAACGATCGAGATAGCTCTGCTTCATGCCCTTGTTCTCCTCGAGTCCTAGAAGTCTCGACCGGCGACCTCGGACAGGCGCCCTTTGAGCGTTTCGCAGGCGACTTTGATGGCTGCACCGTTGAGATCCGAACCGCTCGACGCGGCGGTCGCGGAGGTGTTGGGGATCTTGTCGGTGCGCATGACCATGACGCGCAGCGATTCGAACGGCACGCCCACGAGTCAGCCGCGATTTGCAGCATTTTGGTGTGTAACCCTTGGCCCATTTCGGTGCCGCCCGTGGTTCACCTGGCACGCTGCCGTCCTTGTAGATCAGGACCAAGGCTCCAGCCTGATTGAAGAAGGCCGTGGTCGAGGAGATTCCAAACTTGACGGGCGTAACCGCCAGCCCGCGCTCGTCGTGCGGATGCGCGGCGTTGCGCGCTGACCTCAGTCAGGGCAGCGAAATCACTGCCGGTCTTGAGCTCGGACCAAATCCGCTCGATGCGGTCCGCGTCTTTGACAGGCTGGCCCTAGTGTGCCTCATCACTGAGCTTGTAAAAGTTGCGTTCCCACACGACGTGCGGATCGAACCTCAAGTGGCGGGCAATGCGATGGAGCCCCAAAGGGATTTGAGCGCGGAGCCCGAGGGCTGGTGGCGGGCGGCTCAGAATGAGTCGACTGACAACACGCTGCTCCGCACGAAAGCGTGGCGATTGTGCAAAGCCAGGCCGGAACTCTCATAGCGCGGCCAAATGCACCAACTTCCGCGGTGGATCAAACGACGTGGCTCTTTTGCGTGAGCGACTACATGCGCCGCTTTTGTGAGCAACGGTACGAACGTTGCGTGGAGGTAGGTCATGATCGCCCGTTGTCGCCGCTGGATTCCGGTTTGCCCCGTGCTTTTGGCTCTTTCGGCCTGCGCGGGTCATGCCATCGACGATAGCGAGCCCGCCCCACAGTGGCAGATCGCTTCAGCTGGCGCGAGCGCTCAAACCCCTCTCGCTGAGCCGACCCGCTGCGGAGAGCGCCTTGCCGCCCAAGGTCTGGCCATGGCTCCCCCCAAACCGTCGGCGAGCTGCGGAGTGGCTGCGCAAGACGCCAGCAGTATTTGCGATGGTATCCGCTGTCCGGTGTCCAGAGCCTTCGAATTTAGCTGCACGGGCGGCGGTTACGGGCCCTCGGTCGTGCCGAGCGGAGGGCACAGCTCGGTCACTCTGTTCGTGACCAACGCCGCGACCTTCGAAGCACACCTGTTTAGCGTCGATGCACAGGGCGCGCGCGCCGAAGACGTTCAGGCACCGCTGAACGCGGTGAATCTGTTGGCCAGTGATCCTTGCGGGCGAGTGTCGGTGTTTGCCGGTGAGGCGCCTGGCATCCAGCTGATCAGCGCGGAAGCGCCAGCCAAATGGCGACGCCAGGAAGTGGTGCCAGTGTCACACCCGGCGATGGCAATGCTCGCCGACGCCCGGACGGGCGCTGATTCGCTGGCGTCGGCGGCCTACTACCAGCTCGATGACAACTTGCCGCGACTCGCCGCGCGTGAAAATTCGGTTTGGAGCACACGCGTGCTCGCCAACACGCGCGTGTCGTCGATGGGGCTCGACGTCGACGATCAGGGGGACACTTGGGTGGCCTGGCTGCGCGACGGCGAGGCGGGGCTGCCGACCCTCGAGCTCGCCGCGCCAGACGGTTCGATTCACCCAGTCGCAAGCGGCGTGTCCCCTGAGCTAGCGAGCTTCTGGCGTAAACCGGTGGTGCTGTCCGGCGGCATCACGGGCCAGAGCGCATACCCTGCTTTGGCGGCCGTGCTGGCGGATGGCGTCCATCTTTGGACGACCGACGCGACGAGCTCAATCTGGACCGATCGCGTGCTGTCTGCCACGGAGCGCTCAGCCGACGCCCGCGGCGGTGGAGACTGTGAGTTCGGCGACTCGCCCGCCGACCCGTGCAACGGCAAGACGAGCTGCACCCGACTTTGGAATGAGACCAGCGGCAGGTTGGGACTCGTGCGCACCAAGAGCGGCCGCGCTTTTGCAGCTTGGATCCAGACCACGGCGGAGGTGAACTATGCGCTGACCCCGAGCGTGAACACGCACGGGGCGACGTGCGAAACGCGGATTGCCGCCTCACGAGGCAGCGCCGAAGTCGTGGTCGCTGCGCTCGCCGAGGGCCCGAATGATGCGCCAAACCTCACTCGGTTGCGATTCGACGTAGGTGGACCCTCCGATGGCGGGGGGCTATCGCTCGCCGTTCGCGGGGATTCACTGTTGCTCGCCGCTTCACTGGGTGGTGCCGGCAAGGACGCCAAGCTGAGCTATCTCGAGTTGGACAGCACGCTCCTCGCGTCCGGCGACACGTCGAATGCCGGCGCACGAGATCCCCACTCTGACGGGCAGTGACCCACTCGGCGCGCCATCGAGGGGGGCGCTCGCAATCCCGCATCGCACCTCGGTGCAACGCAAATTTCCCGTCGCGCGCGCTCACTCTGCCGCGCGCGCTCGTTCCGCCCCAGCCCGGCGAGCTCGCTCGATGGCCCAGAATACGGCCTCGGGCGTGGCGGGCGACGCGAGTTCGACGATGCCGCCGCTGCCGAAGGCGGCCACCGCGGCGCGCAACGCTTCGCGCACGCTCAGAGCAAGCATCAAGGGCGGTTCGCCCACCGCTTTACTGCCGTAAACCACGCCGGGCTCGGCGGCGCGCTGCAGCAGTGCGACGTTGAAGATGGCTGGACATTCGCCGAGTGTCGGCAGCTTGTAGGTGGAGGCGCCGCTCGAGAGCAGCGCGCCGCGCTCGTTCCAGACCAGTTCTTCGGTCGTGAGCCAACCAATGCCTTGAATGAAGCCGCCTTCGACTTGGCCTCGATCCACGAGCGGTGACAGCGAATCGCCGACGTCGTGCAGTAAATCGCAGCGCAGGATGCGATATTGCCCCGTGAAGCCGCTGACTTCGACCTCACTCACGGCCGCACCATAGGCAAAGTAGTGAAACGGCTTGCCCTTGCCCGACTCGCGATCGAAGTGGATGTTCGGGGTCTTGTAGTAGCCCGTCGCGAATAGGGGCACGCGCTGCAAATAAGCGTGCCCGACCACGTCGGTGAAGCTGACGGCGGCCTCCGGGCGCGCGCCGGGAAACACGCGCCCGTGCTCGATCACGATTTCAGAAGCCGGGACGTTGAAGTGTCGGCCCGCGATCTCGGACAGACGCTCTTTGAGCGTCTCGCAGGCGGCTTTGATGGCCGCGCCGTTGAGATCCGAGCCGCTCGATGCGGCGGTCGCGGAGGTGTTCGGGATCTTGTCGGTGCGCGTGGCCATGATGCGCAGCGATTCGAACGGCACACCTAGCGAGTCGGCGGCGATCTGCAGCATCTTGGTGTGCAACCCTTGGCCCATTTCGGTGCCGCCGTGGTTCACCTGCACGCTGCCGTCTTTGTAGATCAGGACCAGCGCTCCCGCCTGGTTGAAGAAGGCGGTAGTGAATGAAATGCCGAACTTGACGGGCGTGATCGCGAGCCCCCGCTTGTCGTGAGGATGCGCCGCATTGTGTGCGCTGACTTCGCTCAGACGCGCCACGAAGGCGCTGCTGGTCTTGAGCTCGGACCAGATCCGCTCGATGCGGTCCGCGTCCTTGACGGCTTGCCCGTAGTGGGTTTCATCGCCCAACTTGTAAAAATTTCGTTCGCGCACCAGGTGCGGGTCGAGCTTCAAGTGCCGGGCTATGCGATCCAGCACCTCTTCGATGAAGAGCATGCCTTGGGGACCACCGAAGCCGCGAAATGCCGTATGCGAGACGGTGTGGGTGCGGCAGATTTTGCCCACGACCTCCATGTGCGGCAGCAAATAGCAATTGTCGATGTGGAACATCGCGCGGCTGATGATCGGCGCGCTCAAATCCAAGCTGTAGCCACCGTCGCTGAACAAATCGACGAGCAAGGCGCGGATTCGGCCTTCGCTGCTGAAGCCAACGCGGAAGCGGCCCAAGAATGGGTGCCGCTTGCCGGTCATGGTCATGTCTTGGGCCCGAGTCAGCCGGACCAGCACCGGGCGCTGCAGCTTGTTCGCGGCGATGGCTGCGATGGCGGCCCAGGTGTTGGCTTGAGTCTCTTTGCCGCCGAACGCGCCGCCCATGCGCAGGCATTGTACGGTGACCAAGTGTTTGGCCACGCCCAGCACACGTGCCACGACTTCTTGAGTTTCCGCCGGGTGCTGAGTCGACGAATGCACGAACACCCCGCCTGCTTCCTCGGGCAGCGCGAGCGCGGCTTGCGTCTCCAAATAAAAGTGCTCTTGGCCGTTGATGTACAGCTCGCCCTCGAGCCGCTCGGCCGCCGCGCCGAGCTCACGCTCTGGTTCACCCGAGCGCATGCGTTCAGCGGGGGCATGAAAGCTGTCCGCGGCGATCGCAGCGGCAATCGAGGTCAGCGCTGGTAGCGATTCGTAGACGATACGCACGCGCTCCGCGGCCAGCCGCGCCAACTCGAGCGTTTCGGCCACCACCCACGCCACCGGTTGGCCAAAAAAGCAGACTTCTTGGGGAAAAAGCGGCTCGTCGTGACGTACCGGCCCGACGTCATTTTCGCCGGGCACGTCACCCGGGCCGAGGCAACAGAGCACTCCGGGCATCCCGAGCGCGGCGCTGAAATCGATTTCGATCGTGTAGGCGTGGGCGTGCGGACTTTGGATCGGCCAGCCATAGGCGACGTTGGCTGCGCGTGTCGCCAAGTCCTCCACGTACGTGGCACGGCCCGTAACGTGCAACACTGCAGACTCATGGCTGAGCGCTTTGCCGACCGACCTCGAGCTCATCGTGCAGCCTCACTCTGCGGCTGGCTCTCGTAGAAGAATTTTTCGATCAGCTTGCCGAGCATGGCGCGCCGGTAGGCGGCACTGCCCCGCAGATCGCTCTGTGGCGTACCCAGCCGCGCTGCTTCGGTCAATAAGAGCGCGAGCGTGGCTTCGTTCCAAACCAAGCCCAACGCGACTCGCTCGAGTGATGGCGCGGCAAGCGGGATGGCGGCAACACCGCCCAGACCCACGCCGAAGCGCGTGACTCTGCGCTCGGCGTCCAGTGTCAGAGCGAAGCCAGCCGCGACCGTCGAGATGTCGTCGAGCACGCGCTTACTGACCTTGTAAAAGCGTTGCAACGCAGGCAAGGGCCGAGGGATGCGCACGGCGCGGATCAGCTCGCCTTTGCCGAGCGCGGTTCGGCGATAGTCGACAAAAAACTCCGAGAGCGGCAGCCGGCGTGTGCCGCGCTGGCTCACGAGCTCGAGCTCGGCGCCGAGCGCCAATAACGCCGGGGCAGAGTCACCAATCGGCGAGGCCGTACCCAGGTTACCGCCCAGGGTCGCGCGATTTCGAATCAGGCGAGACGAAAAAAGCGGCAGCAATTGTTCGAGCAATGGGGCACGCACTTCGGCGGCATGCAGCGCGCGCTCGATGCGCGAGAGAGGCACCGCGGCACCGAAGACCAACTCGCTGTCGCCGAGGGTCAGCTCGTGCAACGCGTTCAGCGCTTCGACCGAGATCAGCACGGGGAAGCGCTGGTAACGTTGATTCGCGTACACCATCAGATCGGTGCCGCCCGCGATCAACTGCGCGCCAGGATTGGCGCGCAACAACGCGAAGGCCTCGTTGAGTCGGGTCGGCCGGAAAAAGCGCTCGGCAGGCGTGCCGCTGGCGCTGGCGGAAAGCGGAGCCGCGCGCGTGCGCAGTTGGACCAAGCGAGGATCGGCTTCGGCTGGCGCAGGCAGCGCGCGGGCGACATCCGCGATCGGACGGTAGCCCGTGCAGCGACACAGGTTGCCACTGATGCTCTCGGGATCGAACCCGGCGCGGCCAGGTCGGTAATATTCGCAGAACAAGCTGACGACGAAGCCCGGGGTGCAATAGCCGCATTGGGACCCGCCGGCCGCCACCATCGCCGATTGCACGGGGTGCAGGCTGCCATCGGCCTCGGCGATGCCTTCGACGGTCACCAGCTCGCGGCCTTCGACCGCGCCCAGCGGGAGGAGACAGCTGTTTACGGGCTCGAAGTGGCTGCCCTCCTGACCTGGCTCGCTCCTCACCACGGCCACGGCGCACGCGCCGCACTCGCCCTCGGCACAGCCCTCTTTGGTGCCGCACAGCCCCTCCGCGCGCAGCCACTGCAGCACCGTCTTGTGCGAAGGCCCGTCTGCCGTGACGGCTCTTCCGTTCAGCACGAACCGAACGCCCATGCGCCGACGATACCACGCACGGCGGCTCGGAATGTTTCCGGCTCGAGCAGCAGGAGAAATATGGACGAAGCGAGGATCCTGGCACATTGTATACACCGTGCGCGATGTCGTTCAGGCTCTGCTGGAGCTGCTGACGAGCCGTCAGCGCGGGGCTATGGCTACCGTCGTCCGCGCCTCCGGATCGACTCCGCAGCGGCCCGGCGCACGGCTCCTTTTGCGCGAAGACGGCAGTACGCTGGGCACGGTCGGCGGCGGCGCGATCGAGCAGGCCGTGCTCGCTCGCTTGCCGCACACCATCATCTCGCGCGAGCCAGAGCTTTTGATTCGGGACTTGGCGCACGACCTGGGCATGTGCTGCGGGGGCCGAATGGAGATTTTTTTGGAACCAATCCTGCCCGCTCCGCGGCTCTGGCTGCTCGGCGCGGGGCACGTGGCCAAGCCAACCGCCTCGCTCGCCCGTAGCGTGGGCTTCGAAGTCCACGTCGTCGACGAACGAGAGGAGCTGAACACGGCCGAGCGTTTCCCCGACTGCCGGCTAATCCTCGGCGATCCAAGTGAGGAGCTACGCAAAGCCGGGCTCGGCGACGCCGATTGGGTGTTGATCATGACGCACGATCATCAGCTCGACGAGGCGGCGCTGGCCGCGGCCGCTGGGCAAAAGGCCCAGTACGTGGGCCTCGTGGGCAGCAAACGCAAAGTATTTCGCTTGGTCGAGCGAGTGCGCGAAAAGCGTGACGGGGATTTTCCGCTGGAACGCGTGTACGCACCAGTCGGGCTCGATATCGGCGCAGTCAGCCCGGAAGAGATCGCGGTCAGCATCGTGGCCGAGCTCGTGGCGCTGCGCCACGGGCGACCCGCCGCGCACCTCCGTGCCCTGTCCGACGTCCGCTTGGAGCGCATGCTGCAGCGTCAAATCACCTAACATGAGCACCCCCCACCCGGCCGCTACTGGACTCACCGAACTCGCGCGCCGCGTGCAGCGCGATCTCGAACTGCTCGACTACCCGCGACGCCCCTGGCTAGCGCCGAAACGCTCGCCCGCGGGTGAGCCGGTTTACGATGTCGTGATCGTGGGCGGCGGGCAGAGCGGGCTGACCGCCGCCTTCGGCTTGTTGCGCGAACGCGTCGCGAACCTGCTCGTGATCGACAAAAATCCGCTCGATCGCGCGGGACCGTGGCTGAATTTCGCGCGCATGCGCACCCTACGCACGCCCAAATACCTGACCGGTCCCGATCTGGGCATCCCCAGCCTGACACCACGTGCTTGGTACGAAGCGCAGTTTGGTGATGGCAGTTGGGAATCCCTCGGGCTCTTACCCAAGGAGCTCTGGGCGAGCTACCTGGCCTGGTACCGCGAAACCCTGCGCATTCCCGTCGAGGCGGATACGACCGTCGGCGCGCTGGAATACGACAGCGAGGCGCGCCAGTTCTTGCTGCCGTGCAGCGGTTCGAGCGGCGAGCGCGTGCTGCGCGCGCGGCGCGTCGTGTTGGCCACCGGCATCGATGGTTCTGGTGAGTGGCGCGTGCCACGCGCAGTCACCGAAGCGCTGCCCCCACGGCTCTACGCCCACACCCGAGACGAGATCGACTTCGCTGCTTTGCGTGGCAAGCGCATCGCGGTGCTCGGCGCAGGCGCCTCGGGCTTCGATAACGCGGCCACCGCGCTCGAACTGGGCGCCCGCGAAGTGCGCTTGTTCTTTCGCCGCCCGCAGTTGGTCAGCGTGAACGCCTATCGCTGGGCAGAATTCGTCGGCTTTCTGAAGCACCACGCAGATTTACCCGATCCCGAAAAGTGGCGCTTCATCTTGCAAATCTTGCGCATGGGTCAGCTGCCACCGAAAGACACGCTGGCGCGCGCTAGAGAACACGCGGGCTTTCATTTGCACGCGGGCTCGAGCTGGAAGTCAATCCGGGCCCAGGGCGATTCGGTGCTGATCGATACCGAGTCGGAACACTTCGAGGTCGACTTCGTGATCGTGGCCACCGGCTGTGTCACCGATCTGTCCGCGCGTCCCGAACTCGCCCATTTCGAAGCCCAGATTGCGCGCTGGGCAGATCGTTACACGCCGCCCGCCGCGGAGGCGCACGAAGATTTGCTGCGCCACCCTTACCTGGGCCCGGGCTTCGAGTTTTGCGAACGGCAACCGGGCCAGGCCCCCTACTTGGCACACTTGTACAACTACACGTTCGGCGGCTTGCTCAGCATGGGTTTCGGTGGCGCGAGCATCTCCGGTTTGAAATATTCCGCGCCGCGGCTGGTCGCTGGCATCACGCGCTCCCTATTCACGGAAGACAGCGCTCTGCACTTCGACAGCTTGTGCCACTTCGCGGAGCCCGAGTTCTGATGGCCAATCACGGTTATTTCAGTGAGCGCGTGGTGCGTCCGGAAGGCATCGGCCCGGCCACGGTATTGGTCGATGGCGAGCGCATCGCGGAGGTCGTGCCCGGGCCGGAAGCGTTGCCGGGCGCGCTCGATTTCGGTAGTTGGGTGATTGGCCCAGGGTTGGTCGATTGCCACGTGCACGTGAACGAGCCCGGCCGTACCGAGTGGGAGGGCTTCGAGACCGCCACGCGCGCGGCCGCTGCCGGCGGCGTGACTTCGCTCGTCGATATGCCGCTCAATTCGCTGCCGGTCACGACCACCGCCGCCGCACTGGCCGCCAAACTTTCGGCCAGCCGAGACAAGTGCTTCGTCGACGTCGGCTTTTGGGGCGGAGTGGTTCCGGGCAACGCGAGCGCGCTGAGCGAGCTGGCAGCGGGTGGAGTGCTCGGCTGCAAGGCGTTCCTCGTGCACTCGGGCATCGACGAATTTCCGAATACTAGCGAAGCCGATCTGCGCGAGGCAATGCCCGTCCTGCGCGCAGCAGGCCTGCCGCTCTTGGCCCACGCCGAGCTCGACTTAGGCGCAGAAATGCCGAATTCGGACCGCCGCTCGTATCAACGTTACCTGGCCTCGCGGCCCAAGGTTTGGGAAGACGAAGCGATTCGCCTGCTCGTGAAGCTGTGTCGCGAGACGCGTTGCCCGGTGCACATCGTGCACCTGTCGTCCGCCGCGTCCGTGCCTACCCTGCGCGCGGCCAAGGCGGAGGGCCTGCCGATCACGGTCGAGACGTGTCCGCACTACTTGTGTTTGGAGGCCGAGAGCATTCCAGACGGGGCAACGCTCTACAAATGTGCGCCGCCCATCCGCGAGCACGAGAACCGCGAAGGCTTGTGGCGCGCACTATTGGATGGTGTGATCGACTTTGTGATCACCGATCACAGCCCCTGCACGCCTGCGCTCAAGCTGGCCGAACGCGGTGACTTCGAGGACGCTTGGGGCGGCATCGCGTCGCTTCAGCTCGGCCTGCCCGCGGTCTGGACGGAGGCGCGCCGTCGCGGCGCCGATCTGGCCGCGCTGTTTCGCTGGATGAGTGCCGCGCCCGCGCAATTCGCCGGCATTTCCGCGCAAAAAGGCCGCATCGCTCCAGGCTTCGACGCCGATCTGCTGATCTGGGATCCAGATGCGCCCTTCAAAGTCGAAGCCGAGCGCTTGTTCTTTCGGCACAAAGTTTCACCGTACCTCGGACAAGACCTCACGGGCTTGGTCCACCACACCGTACTGCGCGGCAAATGCGTGTACGATGGTCAGCGCCACCCGGAGGGTCCCGGGGGACGGCACCTCCTCCACCGCAGGACGGCACCTTGAGCGACGTGAACACAGCAGCCGCGGGTTTCAACGGCCTGGTGGATTTGGCCGCTTCGTCGATCGGCGGTAAGGCGCTCGCCACGAGTGACGACTTCTTCGCCGAGATGGCCAATCTGCTCCGGCCCGGGCGTGCCGTCTTCATCGCGGGCAAGTACACGGAGCGCGGCAAATGGATGGACGGTTGGGAGAGCCGTCGCAAACGTGGCCCCGGCCACGATTGGTGCCTGCTCGAATTGGGCGTGCCGGGCTCGCTGCTCGCGTTCGATATCGATACTCAGCACTTCTCCGGTAATCACCCGGCGTTCGCCTCGGTCGAAGGCGTTTCCGCGCCGCGAGGCACGCCGCTTCCCGAGCTGTTGCACGGCGCTTTCCGCGAGCTCTTGCCGCAAGTGCCGCTCTTGCCGAACTCGCAGAATTTGTTCGTGGCCCACGCCGGTCCAATCGTCAGCCACCTGCGCCTGAACATTTTCCCCGACGGTGGCGTGGCGCGTTTCCGGGCCTATGGAAACGTGTCGCCGGCTTGGGCCGTGCCCGAGCTGGACTCGCTGGCGGCCGAGCACGTGCCTGCCGGCTGCTTCAACCTAGCTGCACTCGAGAACGGCGCTCTCGCGCTAGCCTGTTCGGACGCGCATTTCGGCGGCATGAACAATCTGCTCTTGCCCGGCCGCGCCGAAAATATGGGCTCGGGCTGGGAGACGCGCCGCCGCCGAGGCCCGGGCAGCGACTGGATCTTGATTCGTCTCGGCGCGCGCGGCACGCCACGCGTGCTCGAAGTGGACACCAATCACTTCAAGGGCAATTTTCCGGATCGCTGCGCCGTCGAAGTGATCGATGCGCCCGGCGCGCGGCCCACGGAGCTGATCGAAAGCGATGCCTGGCAACCGCTCTTGAGCGAAAGCAAGCTGGCCGCCGATACCCGGCACTTCTTCGCCCGCGAGCTGCTCGCCAATTCGCCGGCGACCCACGTCCGCTTGCGTATTTTCCCCGACGGCGGCGTGAGTCGCCTGCGCGTGTGGGGCAGTGCCAGTGCCTGACTCGCGCGAACCCGGGCCGGTGCTGAACGCGCTCTCGCCCGAGGCAGCGCGCGAAGCGCTCACGCGCTGTTGCGGCGCGACGCGCTGGGTAGAAGGCATGCTTGCCCGCCTGCCCTTCGCCTCGCACACGGCGATGTACGCAGCGGCCGTCGAAATTTGGGCGCAGCTCGGCCCGGACGACTATCGCGAAGCCTTCGGTCACCATCCCGAAATCGGCTCGAACCTCGAAGAACTGCGCCAAAAGTTCAGCAAAACTGCGGCTTGGTCCGCCGCCGAGCAAAGCGCCGCGCTGAGCGCCAGTGAAGCCACGCTGCGCGCGCTGCAGAGCGGCAACCATGCCTATCGGGAGCGCTTCGGCTTCTCGTTCATCGTCTGTGCGAGCGGCAAGAGCGCGGAACAAATGCTGGCGCTACTGCAAACGCGACTCAAGCACGCGCCTGACCTCGAGCTCGGCATTGCCGCGGCCGAGCAAGCCAAGATCACTCACCTTCGCTTGGAGAAACTCGAATCATGAGCGCCATCACCTCGCACGTGCTCGACACCTCGCTGGGCAAGCCAGCGGTAAGCGTGAGCGTCAGCCTGTCCGTACTAGAAGACGGCGCGTTCGTGGAGCTCGGCCGTGGGGTGACCGATCAAGACGGCCGCGTCAAACAGCTGCTCGGCGAAAGCGCGCTCACGGCCGGCTTATACCGCTTGCGCTTCGAAACCGGAGCCCACTATCGCGCCAGCGGGCGAGACTCGTTCTACGAGCGGGTCGAGTTGCAATTTCACGTGAGCGATCCGAGCCAGCACTACCACGTGCCGCTGCTCTTGAGCCCCTTCGGTTACTCCACCTATCGCGGAAGCTGAGCCATGAGTCTGATCACGTTAGCGGCCTCGCACTTCGACGCCCTGAGCCAAGCCAATCGCGCTTTTTCCTCGGTTTATCCGGGTGATCGCCCGGCACGGCAGCCGGTGCACACGGTCTACGGCGGCGCGCAATTGTACAAGGCGGAAACCACGCAGCGCCTGGGCGAGCTGGCCCTGGTCAACTTCGAGGCCTACGCCGGGAACGCGCTCGAACTGGCGACGGGCGTCGGTTTCCTCTCGTCCGCAGCGCTCGTCGGTCTCGATCCGGTCACGCTCGCAGAGCGCTACCACGCGGATCCCGCGGAGCTCCGGCGCGTCAGCCCCAAGGGCTGGCTGGCACAAACCGTCTACGAGCGCGTAAAAGCCAAGCTCAACCGCGAAGCAGTGGAAGACTTTCGAATCGACTTCGAAGACGGCTTCGGCGCGCGCTCCGACCCGGAAGAAGACGAAACCGCACAGCGCGCGGCGACGGAACTCGCGCGCGCCATGAAGGAAGGGCGCACACCGCCGTTCATCGGCATCCGCATCAAGTCTTTCGGCGAGGAATGGAAGCTGCGCGGGGCGCGCACGCTGGAGATCTTTCTCGATACGCTGCTCAGCGCCAGCGCCGGCGCCTTGCCCGAAAATTTCGTGGTCACGCTGCCCAAGGTCAACATTCCCGAACAACCGCGCACGCTGGTTCGGCTGCTCGAAATTTTGGAAAATCGCCATCATTTGCCGCCGGGCACGCTGCGTTTCGAGCTGATGGTCGAGACCACCCAAGCCTTGATCGGTCCTGATGGCTACTGTCCGCTGCCGAGCCTGCTGGCAGCCGGGGAAGGCCGCTGCGTGGGTGCGCACTTGGGCACCTATGACTTCACCGCATCGTGCAACATCACTGCCGCCTATCAGACGATGGATCATCCGATGTGCGATCTCGCCAAGGGCCTGATGCTGCTCTCCTACGCGGGCACCGGCGTCTTCCTGTCCGACGGCGCCACCAACGTGATGCCCGTCGCACCTCACCGCGGCCAGCAGCTCTCGGCCGAGCAGCTCGAAGACAACCGCTCTGCGGTCTACGGCGCCTGGCAGCTCGCCCATCGCCACATTCGCCACTCACTCGAAGGCGGCTTCTACCAAGGTTGGGATTTGCACCCTGCGCAGCTGCCCGTGCGTTACGCGACTTGCTACGCCTTCTTCCTGGAGGGCTTGGCGAGCGCTGGCGAGCGCTTGAAGAACTTCATCGAAAAAGCCGCGCAAGCCACGCTCGTCGGCGAAGTGTTCGACGACGCCGCGACTGGCCAAGGCCTGCTCAACTACTTTCTGCGTGCGCTCAACTGTGGGGCAATCGAGCTCAAAGACGTCGAACAGACGGGCCTGACGCCCAGTGAAGTCGAGCTGCGCTCGTTCGCGAAGATCTTGGCGGCGCGGCGGGCGCGCTTGACCACGGGCTAGCACTACTTCGCCAGATTTATCTTTCCATTCTGGTCGAGGTCTGCTCAATTGCGGGCCGTGGAACCTCGACCTGGATGGGAGCAGCATCTTGAGAATTGGCTCAGTCCCTTTCTTGACGCGCTCGGTGACAAGCGACGACGACGGTGGGCACCGCTCTATGTGATGGGGCTGCTGTTGCCGGGCGACCGAAAGAGTATGCAGCCGATTAGTTCGCGGGTAGCGCCCGAGGACGTCGAGCAGATCCACAACTTCGTCGGGACATCCAACTGGAAAACGGAGCCGGTTGAAGAGGTGCTGTGGCAGAAGGCTGACGCGCTATTGGGCGGCGACACGTCATTGCTCATCGTGGACGACACCGGCCTGCCGAAGAAGGGGACCGAGTCGGTTGGGGTGGCGCATCAATACTGCGGAGCCCTTGAAAAGCAGGCGAACTGTCAGTGCCTCGTTTCGCTGACGCTAGCGCGCAACGACGTGTTCATGCCCGTCGGGCTGCGCTTGTTCCTGCCTCAAGCATGGACAAATGATCGGCCACGCTGCGAGCGAGCGAAGGTACCAGAGACGATCAACTATCGCCCGAAGTGGCAGATCGCGCTCGACGAAATCGACCGAATGCAAGCGGCCGGTCTGCGTTTCGGCGGCGTGCTAGCAGACGCGGGTTACGGCATGTGCGGGCAATTCCGGCGCGGGCTCAGCGAGCGGGAGCTGTCATGGGCGGTGGGGATTCTCTCCACCCAGAACATGTACGTCGAGGATGTGAAGGTCACGACGCCACGCAAGCGGGTAGGTCGACCTCGCATCCACCCCAGAGTCGGAGCACCTCCAAACTCTGCTCAAGAATTCATAGAAAAGCACGGGGCCTTCCGTCGAGTGGCTTGGCGAAAAGGAACGAAAGGACAGCTCACCGGAGACTTTGCAATCGTGCGTGTCCGACCCGCAGACGGGGTCGAGGCTTCGAACGGGGTGCACCTACCGGGCGATCCTGCATGGCTCGTGTGCGAGCGCCTGAGCAACGGCGACCGAAAGCACTACCTCGTGAATCTTCCGGCCACCGCATCCAGGAAGAAGGTCGTCGCTGCAATCAAAGCTCGCTGGACGTGTGAGCAAGGACACCAGCAAATGAAGGAGGAACTCGGCCTCGACCATTTCGAGGGCCGCTCATGGCGGGGCCTACACCATCACGCTCTACTCACCATGATTGCCTTCGCATTCCTGCAGACATTGCGGCTGACTGAAAATGAAGCTGCGGCGTAGCGATGCGACGCATCGGCCCACGTTGCCCGCGATTCGCCGGCTCGTGATCCGCCGTCTCGTTGCGCCACTGCTGTGCACCGACTGTCGAGGAGTGATGCGGCTCCTCGTGCCCCCATAAAATCTGGCGAAGTAGCGCTAGCTTTCGCGAGCCGGCCGCTCAGAAGAAGGAAATATCGTCGATCCAAACGTCGTACGTGTTGCCGGGGCTGGCCTTGAAGCTCACGCGGTGCACGTGTGCGGTGTCGAGCGGGCGCGGCGACGGCTCGGGCAGCTTTTGCGTCAGGGACGAGAACGGCACGCGGCGCTCTTCCCAATCCGCGTCGAGCAGCGGCATGTCGAGGCCGTACGAGTTCCAGCACGCGGTCCGACCACGAAGCGCCGGCTCGGCGCACTGCCCGCCGTCAGGATGAGTGGCTGCATCATCCACGTTCAGGCGCAGCACGCCGGTGTGCTGGAAACCTTTTTTGATCCAGAAGCGAATGCCTTGATACGCCGAAAGATCGACGGGGACCGACTTTTGATCGAAGTGCAAGACCGCGCCCGCGACGGCACCCCAAATCACGAACCCCTGCCCCGAGAAGTGCAAAGCAAACAGACTATCGCAACGTGCTGGCACGAGCCGCTCTGGGTTCGCAGGGCCAGCGCCGGGGTGACTTTTCCCACCGCTGGTGCCGTCAGTGGCAACGAACCAGCTGCCGTTGCGCTGAGCGACCAAGGCCAACACTGCATCCCCGTCTTCGAAGTCGTCCAAGAGTGCATTGGGGGCTGGCTTCGGCCGCTCACAGGGCAGCAGCACGGCTGCTTGCGAAGCCGAAGGCGTTGGCGCCGGCGCATCGAGTTCAGCGCTCGGCGCAGGCGGGGGTTCGACCGAGCTCGGCTTGTTCTGCCGCGATTTGCCGCAGCTCGCAGCGAGGGCGCAAACGAGCAGCACTGGTAAGAGCATGCTTTTCATCGGCTGAGGTTCTATAGCGACTGTACCGCTGCGATTCCATGGCAATGTTGCAAGGCGCGATGCTGCCCGCTATTCGACAGGACGCGGCGTGCTTTTCACATTCGCAACCCGTAGCAGTCTGAAGTGTCGGAAGCGGAGCGCAGAGCGCGCGATGGGCAAGGGCCGCAGCAAGATCGAAGCGACGGCGCCAGGGCGAGCATCGGGGCGTGCGGGCGGGAGCATGTCTCGCAACGTCACCTGGAAAGCGCGCCATTCGTGGGATATTTCCAGGGGCTCGCTCCAGCGAAGTCGACGTGGAGCAGGATCGGGGGCCGGCTCGGAAACCCCGACTCGCAGGCGCGTGTTTGGCTCGATCGCTTGAGCCTCGAAGCTGAGCTCCAGTTCCTCGGCGCCCGGCGCTGCAGAATGCACGTGCGGTTTCGCCATCGCGCAGGGCGCCTCGATCAGCGGTGCCTCGATGGAGATGGTCAGGCCAGGAGAGCGCAAGCCGCTGGCTTCCACACTGATCGCGGCCGGGGTCGCTTCGTAGCGGACTTTCGCGTCTCTTGCCTGTGGCTCGATGACGATGAAACGCAAGAGCCGCGGGTCGAGCGAAGGGCCGAGAGGAATGGGGCTCAGGTCGGCGAAGTCGAGCCCCAAGACCCGCACGAACGCGACGAATACCAGCGCGTAGCCCGCGATCAGCCATGTGGTCGGCACACGCATCGCTCAGCCGCCCTCGCCTGGCAGCGCCGCGTGGCGTAGCCACAGATCGCGTCGAATCAGCACGTCTAGGTAGCTCGCGCTGTCCCAAAGCAGCTCGTCGCTCAAGCGTCGCGCGTCGTCTTCAGGCTCGTACAAGCCAAGCCGTAGATGGACGTAGTCAACGCGCAGCGGATGGCGCAACACGCCGTCCAGATGCCGATCGAGCCCTAGGATGATGCCGGGCCGCACGTCGGAGACGAAGCGCGTGGGCAAGGGGAAATCAGCTTCACTCAGGCGTTGGTCCGGAACCGAGAGGGGGTAGTAAGCGAGCACTTTGCGCGACGCGAGCCCGGCGCCGTCCTCGACGCGTCCCGGAAAGCCGAAACCGACCGCGCCAATTTCCGAGGCCATCAGCACGGCATCGGGGTAACGCGCAGCCAGTCCTCGCGCCACGTGTAGCGTATGGCGTGAGCGCGCCCCTTCCAGAAAATAGGCGGAGGCTTCCGGATGCCCACTAGCCGCGCGCAGCGTCGCGAACAGGTCGACGATCAGGGGCACCGCCAGCAGTAGCGGCGCGAGGTAGTCGCGCACACGCCCTCGGCTTGCGGCATGTACGAGCCCCGGGACGAACAGGGGCAGCAGATACAGCGGGCGGTACCAACCCGCGATCAGCGCTCCCCCGGCCACGTAAGCCACGCTCACGGCGATGCCAAAAGATGCGCTCACCAGCATCAGCGGCCAGGCTCGGTCGGCCAATTTGGCGCGCGACAACTGCCCGGCAATGAGCGGGTAGGTTGCCATCCAGACGACGGCTGTTCCGTACACGGCAAACGCCACGCCGCTCGAGTGAAAGTGGTGGAGCAAGCTCTCGGGCGCGAGCGTGGTGAACGCCAACTTTGGGTCGACGTGATGGATCACGCGCTTGGCTTGCAACGCTTGTGGCAGCAGCGTGCCGTACGCCCACAGGTCGAACAGACTGGACGGCGCGCTCCCCAGCAGCGCCCAGGCCAGGTTCTTGAGAAATGCTCCACGCTGCGCTCGGAACAATAGGCACGCACCGAGCAAGCCGAAGAGTTCGATCCGAACGCACGCGGCGACCCCCAAGAGCGCCGCCGCCGACGGTCGACCGAGCAGCCATCCTCGCAAACCAAACACAGCGAACAGCAGCGCCAACGGCGTTTCCATCCCGGTGACGCTGGCTAGCTGAACGATTGAAAGGCCGATCAAGATACAAATTGCCTTCTCGGCGAGTGAGAAAGGGCGCGCGGCAGCAGTCGCGATCAAGACCGTGAAACCCCACGCGCACGCCGCGGAGATCAACCCGGACACGATGGCGATGGCCCCCGCCGGGGCGATCGCGAGCAGCGCGGCGAGCAGCAAGACCCAGGGCGTCGAAGAGCTGGTCTTCAATGAGTCTTGCCAGTTGAAGTAGGGCCGATGTCCGCGGAGGAGGTGTTCGGCGACCCTCAGATGAATGTAGCTATCTTCGATTCGGTATGGGTCGAGGGCGTGATGCACGAACAACCACAGAACGACGAATGTCAGCAGCGCCAGCGGCTCGCTGAGCTGTCGGCGGCTGGTTCGTGCGGCTGAACCCAAGCTGAGGACATGGAATCGCGAAAGGTTCAGGGAACGGCTCCGCGACGGCGCCAGATAGCAAAGCCGTACATGTTGCCTATCTGGTCGTACTCGGCCATCTCTCGTTCGAGGAAGCCGCTGTGCTCGAGCCAGCCGCGAGGCGTGCATCCGGGGCGCATGGTTTGCCCCTCGAAGGTTTCGGCGATCACCAAGCTGGGCGGCGCGCGCCGAAAATCCTGCCGCAGATAGTCCAGCACGCGTTGCTCTGCGGGCCGCCCGGCGCCCCAAACACGGAACTCACAAGCAGTGCTCAAGCTATCCGTCGGATAAAACATCGGCAACGCTTGCAGCCACGGGAACCGACTGCCCGGGCGGAGCCCGAGATCCAGCAACATGGGGTACGGGCCGAGCGCTGAAGCACCGATGAATTGAACACGGTCACCGGGGCGAGCCGTACTGCCGACGAGCTGGCGCAATTCCAGCAGCCAGCCCTCCTGAGGCAGCGTTCCGCGCACCGCGCCGGTGTATTCTCGGATGCTCAGCGTGAGCCCGAGGATTGCAGCAGCGAGCGAAAGGAAGCCGTCGATTGGTGCGGCCAACACGAGCGCGAGCGGAGCCAACGTGAAAGCAGGAAAGATTTGATAGGGCCAGCCCTTGTGTTGGCCCAGATAAGCGAGCAGCGAGCCCACGACGAACAGCGCGAAGGGCAGCGCAATCGCAGGCTGGGGAAGGCGCGCTTCGCGCGCACGCGCTGGCAATGCGGCTTGGGCGAGGAAGACGCCGCACAGCAGCAGCAGAGCCAGCGCAACCCACAGCTCGGCCAAGACCAAAAGATCTCGCAGCGAGCAATCATACGCACGGTAACCGCGCGCGAAGAGCGGCAGATAGAAGCCGAAGAACTCCCGGCGCATGACCGGAAAAGCAAGGAACAGCGCTGCATAGCCGAGCCCGACGAACACGAAGCCGAGCAGCTCGACACCCAAGGCGCGCCGCAGATCGCGATGGCGGAGCCAGAGCGCGCCTTCGAACAGCAAGCAAGCCGGTAAGTATTGTGGCTTGATGGCAAGCGCGGTCGCCGCGCACACCCCCACCGCGATCGCCAGCGCGCGCGGCAGCTCGCGCTGCTCGTGCCTGGCCCAGCGCAACAGCAGCGCGGGCACCAGGATCATCACCAGGAAGTGCTCTCGCTGACCGAAATGCCCCTGATGCCAGGCAATGTGGCTGGAGAAGGCGAACGCAAACGAGAACGCCACTTGCCGCGCCAACGTGAGACGAGGGGTATAGCGAGTGAGCAACGACCGCACGACCAGCGAGCTCGCTACTGCCCACGCCCAAACCCAGAGATTGAAAGCTTGCGCTGGCCCGAGCCCCGTGAGCCGCGAAAACCACGCCGGCAACACGTGCACGAACTGGACGAGCGGTGGGTTGATGTCAACGATGTCGACGAACGGCAGCTTGCCGCGCGTGATCTCGAGCCCCCAGTGCATGTACGCGGCGGCGTCCCAGCCAATCCAGTTGGGATCGCTCAGCACGAAATAGCCGAGGCAGAGCAGCGTCAACGCGACGCTGGCGTCGCCAGCAACGCGCAACGCACGCGAAACGAGGCCCGAGCGCCGCCAGGCCGGGAGAGCAGAAGGCTCAGGGTAAGACTGCCCCACAGAGGCCGCTACTAGCACAAACCAAGTCCGTCTTGCTTTGTGTTGCGCTGCCGCGCGTGATCTGAGAAACACGCCCGGGTGCAATGAGGGTGCGGAGCGGCTTTTCACAGTTTCGCACGTGGGTCGCCGCGCAAGCCGCCGCGTGCTCGGCCGCGCCGCGGGGCGTCGCCGGTTTGCTCGTGCTACTCGGACTGCTCGCCTGGATCTTCGTGCACGTCGCGCTCGTGCCGTACCTCGCGGAGGATAGCTACATCCACTTGCGTGTCGCTGAACAGCTCGTTCGCCATGGACAGCCCTATTTCAATACGGGTGAAGCAGTAAAAACGAGTTCGTCTACGCCGTGGACACTGCTGCTCGGGCTGCATTTTCTGATTGCACCCAGAAACCTGCGCTTGATCGCCGTCACGTCGGCAATGATTGGCGCGGCCTCGTTGGGCAGCCAGCTCTCCCTACTGCGAAAAATGGCCGGCCGCGCGCTCGCGGGCTGGGAAATCGCGCTGATCGCCCTCGTTCATTTGGGCTTCATTCACACCGCGAGCGTGGCGGCAATGGAAACCACGCTCGCCTTGCTCTTCGCCTCGCTCGGGCTGAACGCTTTTTGGTCGCGCAAGCCTGCGGCATTTGCATGGCTGGTATTGGCCGCCTGGACGCGCCCGGAGCTGCTGCTGTTGCTCGCTGGAGCAGCGTGCCTCGCCGCGCTCACGCGCGTGCTGCCACTTCGCAGCAGCCTGCGCGCCGCGGCGCTGGTTGCGCTGCCGGCAGTTGCCTACGAACTGCTCAGCTACGGGACGTTGGTCCCGCATGCGGCGGTCGCGAAGGCGAAGGTACACGTCGTCCCGCTACGCGGCGTCCTATTTCAGGCGCTCCCGCCCGCGTTGATGAACGCCGTGACCTGGGACGGCTTCTTGTTCATTGGGCTGCCGCTGGCTTACTTCATGCTCGCCACGTTCCCGTTGCTCGCGGCACCTTGGTCGCGCGCGCGCCTGAGCGATCCGAGTCGCCAAGTGTCGTTGCTTGCCGCGCTCACTGGTCTTGGTATCGCCGCGACGTACATCACGGCCCACGGTCTGATTTTTCCGTGGTACCGCGCGTTGTACTTCGTGCCGTTGTTCTTGCCCGCGCTGGCCGCGGCAGCCAAGTCGGGCAGAGCGTTCGCCTATTTCGCACCGCTGCTGCTGGCGTTGCCGTTCGCCTACGAGCTCGGCCGCTCCTGCCAGGCGGCCCTCGGGCGGCCCGAGCGCTTCCCCAACTTCTTGGAAGGCGCACGTGCCCGGCGCATGATTGCAGTCGCTCAGCAGCTGCAACGAAGCTACCCCGGCTCGAAGCTCGCAACCGCCGAGATTGGTGCGCTCGGCTACGGCTTTGCGGGCAAGGTCTTGGACGCCGCGGGCATCGCCTCGCCGGAACTGCTGCATTACCATCCGCTGCCAGTGCCCGAAGAGCGCCATGATCCCACTTGGGCGCCCGTGCCGCGGCAACTCGTGCGCGAGCTCTCGCCCGAGCTCGTCGTGTCGGTCGATCGGCACATGGATGCGGTGCTCGAGGACCCGGTGGTCGAGCGCTACGTGCACCAACGCTTGCCGCTCTACTTCCCTGCAGATGAGGCGCGGCGGCCGCCCGAAGAGCTGCTTTGGCAGAGCGCGCGTTACCTCGAGGTCCTGGTGCGTGGCGATATTTGGGCTCGAAATCAGCCACCGCAAGCGGGCCTCGCCCAATGACCGACGCGCCGGAGACTCGCGCAGCAGCGGCTGAAGTTCGCCTGCGGCCGAGCAGCATCTTCAGTGTCTATGCTGCGGTGCTCGCCGGCTTGTGTTTGGTGTTCGAGATGCAGCTCGGTCACTTCAGCGTCATGCCCAAGCTGCGTCAGATCGACCCGCGTACCCAACGGTATCAGCTGCTCGAGCCCGACTACGCTGGAACGCGTGTGGAGGGCCGAGCGGAGCGCGATGGTCTGCGCATCAGGGCGCAACACTTGCGGCCCCCCGGCGTCGCCGTGGTGCTGCGGATAGACAAACTGTTTGCCGAACACGATTGCCCAATGGGCGTGGCGCATCGCCATGACGTGCAGAACGATGAGCTCGCGATCGTCTTCGAAGCCAAGCGTGCCGGCCGACCGGTAAATGCTACGGCGCAGCTCAGCGACGGGCGTGGATCGCTTTATTCGGCGCCCCAGCTCATCACCACTGCTTGGACGAAATTGCGGGTTCCGCTGCGCGAGATGGGCGTCGGAGGCACGAACTTCGTCGAGCTAACGGGCGATCGCTTCCTGCTCATCGCGCTGCTATCGGAGACTGACATCGACGTGTCGTTCCGCAATCTGCGCCTATTGCACCAAGCGATCGAATCACACTAGCCCTTGGCCACGAAGCCCTGTTACGGTACGGACGCGTCGGGCGGTCAGGGTCCGTCGGGGCCTGAAGGATGGAGGGTGTCGTCATGCGTAACTCGCTAGATTCGAGTCGTGCTGCAGCTGCGGTCCGCAAATGGGTGTCTTCGCTGGGCGGGGCCAGCTTGCTTGGCGCAAGTCTCCTCGCCTGCAGCCACAGCGCTTCCGATGAAGACGTCGGGGCGCAAGTCTCACCGCTGCAGATCAACTTCCTGGCGATGACCGAGGCGCAAACCGCAGGCAAGGGCGTCAATCTAGTCACCGCGGCGTCGATCAAGGGCAGCAGTCCGCTCGCGAGGGACAACGTGGGCATGACTGTCGAGGCCATCCGCTACGATCGCAGCATGCCCTACACCGACGGCTCGACCACGAGCTGTGGTGCGACCTTCGTGTCGCCGCACTTCGCGATCACCGCCGCGCATTGCGTGGGGACCCAGACTGGTTTCAAGCCAAACGCGAGCTCAACCGGCGCGTCGGGCAACTTCCCCGGTGCCGGCTGCAACGACCCCAGCCACGTTTGCGCGCCTGGCACGTACAACGACCACCGGAACTTTTTTCGCGTCGAGCATTACAACACGAAGAATCTCCAGACCAACGCGATTCCATTCCTCGTGCAGGGTACGTGGACGTCGGCGAGCCCCGCGCCCACTTCAACGTACACCGTGAAGAGTGCGCAGATTACGGCGGCGCAAGGCTACATCATCGACGACAACACGCCTTGTTCGGTGTTCGCGCAATGCGAGCAAGCCCACTGGGGTAAGAACGACAAATGCCCCGCCAGTATCGGCAACGACGATGCCGACATCGCACTGATCTTTTGCCCGACGCGCCAGCTCAGGAACTATTCGCCCGTCGCGTCTTCCGTGACCACGTCTGGTCCCATCGAGGTTTGGTGGTTCCACGAGCTCCTGTACCTGAATCGGCCGGGCGAAGGCTTCCTGCCGTACACGCCTTCCGGTAACCTGGCGCACTACGGGCACATCAGTACGGATATCGACAACTACCATTACTTTCAGCTCAATCAGCCGATCTTCCAGTTGTTCCCGCTCGTTTCCAAATGGGACGCGAACGGCGCACGCTACGTGGATGGAAACTCTTTTGGCCCGAACCCACCGAGCATCGCGGCCGATGTCGCCCGGGAGGGCACGGCGGTTCGCTTCATCAACGCACCGATCTGCCACGGCACGTCGGGCTCGGGTGTTTTTCAGGTCGATGCCAACGGCAACCACTCTTTTCTCGGTCCGATGGACATCTCAGGGGCCAGCTTTGGCCACGGCCAAACCGATACGAACGCGCTTTGTGATGCAATTGGCGATACCGGAAACACAGCCACGATGCAGCGTTCTGCATACGTTCAGTTGAAGTACACGCAGGCACTCGCAGCCGTGACCGAAGTAGTGAACGATCGCCGCGGAACGGTTCCCAATCCCTGAAGCAGTGGGGACGCTCGCTGGGCCCGAGCTAGCGAGGCTCGCGCGAGCATGCTAGGTGCAGGTGAATGGTGAGGCCGCTCGAGGTATGGTTCATCTCGGCTTTGAGCGCGCTAGCGCTCATCGGCTGTGGTGGGCAGAGCAGCAACAATAGCGGCGCCGCGTCCGGGGCTGGCACAGGCGGCAGCCAAGCCGGTGCTAGTGGGAACAGCTCAGGCGGAGCGGCAGAGGGCGGTTTTACCGAAGGCGGAGCGGCGCCGGCAGACGCGGGAGATTCGAACACCGGCGGGCTGATCGAGGTACCATCCAAAGGCGGTGTGCCGAGCGACTCGCGCCCAGAAGCGCCAGCTTGGCAACCTGATTTTCCGCTCGGCGAGCCCGGATGGAAGTCGAGTAAAACGCCGCTCTGTCCGACCAGCGCGGGCCGGCTGACCGCGCTCGGTGTGTGGGCGGATCAACGCGGAGTGTTCGCGCTGACGTCGCACGCCTGTTCGCGCGACCGAGAGTCCTTCATCGAAGACTGCAAGCAATCCGGGCTCGCACTCGAGCTGAATGAGGGGAAAGGCTGGTCGGTCGTCTTCTCGACGGGGGAGGACGTGAGCGGCAACGACATCGCGTCCGCGCAGCTCAGCGGCTTCCCCGGCGGAGCCTTGCTCGATTTCGGCGCGCTGCGCGGCAAGTGGGGTCTGTTTTCGATCGCAGAGGGCGTTGCCAAGGAGCAACCATTCTCCGGTCGTGTCTACGTGGTCGACGCAACCACCGCCTACGGCGTGAGCGACACGCACGTTTATAAGTTCGACGGCAGCAGTTGGGGAATTTTTGCAGAGCTGCCGGCGGCGGTAGCCGCGGTGTGGGCAGATGATTCACGCGTCATCGTGGCGGGCAGCGATGATGCGGTCTATCAGAGCGCCGCCCGCGAGGCGGATTTCTCAGCACTCCCGAATGCTCCACTGGGCACGCACTCGGTCGTCTGGGGCTTCGCTGAACGCGACCTTTGGCTCTCCTCGGACAACCAGCTCTCCCATTTCGACGGCGCGAGCTGGGACATCGTAGACACGGCAGACTTGTTCGGCCAAGGCGCGCTCACCGAAGCTTGGGGAACTTCTGATGTGCTCTACGTTCGCTCGCAGCGCGCCCTCGCGCGCATTACCCACGGACAGGCAGAATCGCTGATTCCAGAGTCGGCGACGGCGGGCGGCCTCTCCCTCAGCGGCCTATTTGGGCGCAGCAATACGGAGGTGTTCGTATCGCTCGAGAACGAGCGTGACTACGGCGCCTACCAGTGTAGCGGCGACTTCATGCTCTGGTTCGACGGCACCACGTTCCACCGCTTCTAGTGTGCTGTGTCGAGCGTGAGGTTAGCCGGGAGCATGTTCGCATCGCGTGAAGCGGTGCTGGCCCTGTTGGCCCTCGCGGCCTGCGGTGGTCGCACCACGCTCGACTCTGGCTGGGACGGTCAGGCTGGCTCTGTAGCCGGCCGCGCCAGCCAAGGTGGGATGTTCGCAACCGCCGGCGCACCCGGGATTTCCGCAGGAGCGCCCGCCGCGGGAGCGCCCGCCGCAGGAGCCCCCGCCGCCCAAGGTGGGCAAGCGTCCGCCGGACTAGCGAACGGTGGCGGAGCGGGCGAGTCCCCAGCGAACTGGAGGCAGAGCCCCAATCCTTTGTGCAGCGGCCTGCCGTCGTTCCCCGGCCAGCATTCGATTTGGAGTGATGGCAACGCCGTCTATTTCGCGGGCGCCGACCTGGCGAGCAACGGACTACTCTATACGAACGGTGGCTTCGGCTGGAGCGAGCGCATGTTTCCCATGCGTGAATTTCAGGGCGTCACTGGTCTGCGCGGAGACACGCGGCTTTTTCTGCAGCAGAACTCGACGGGCTGTGGCATCGCCCTGCTCAGCAACGCCTCGATCGAGTGCTCCGCGCCGCCCCGCGTCGACCAAGCGCAGGTCGTGAGTTCGACGCTCGCGTTCGCGTTGGCCGAAGGGGGACAAGTCATTCGCTACGATGGCAGCTATTGGATGCAAATCGGTGCGCGTTTGGATCAGGGCTCGGGAGCACAGTTGCCGCACGGCAGCATTTGGGGAACGGAGAAGTATCTGTTCGTCACCAGCACTGCGGGCAATCTGTACCGGTTCGATAACTCTGCCGACTCGACCGCGCTTGACAGGCGAGAAAAGGCGCCTCCCCTCACGTACACGTCCGTGTTCGGGTTTTCGGAGAGCGATGTTTGGGCGGGCACGACGGCCGGGACCCTCGCCCACTTCGACGGCAACGTCTGGACTCGCGCAGCAGCAGTGCCTGGCTGCGGCGGCGTGCAGGCCCTTTGGGGCGCAAACGGGACCCTTTATGCCATTTCGCAAAGCGCGTTCGTGCGCATCGCGGGGGGTAAGGTCACGAATCTCGATAGCCGGGATTGCGCTGGCGCACAGTGGGTCTCTTTATGGGGAGATTCCGAAAAAGAGGTCTATCTCGTTGAAAACGACGTGAGCCTCGCGGGCAGCGCTTGCGGCAGCACGCGGCTCTTCTGGTTCGACGGGCTTCGGCTCGGCGAACTCTGAGCGCGTCGGTTTCGTTTTCACTCTGCCCCGCGCCTCGTGTTAGCGTAATTCGAGGTTGGCAGGGAAGCCTCCGTGCACGTCGCGGTGGTGCACTTGGGAGTGGAAGATGGTGAAAGAGAACCCGAGCGCTGTAGTGGTGGTGCCGACGATTCGCGAACGCTGTATCGTGGAATTTCTCGAGGCCTGGAGGGATGAATTTCGCTCGGCCCGGGTGATCATCGTGGAAGACAACGCGGAGCGTAGCTTCGATCTCGGAGGCACCAACATCGACCACTATTGCCACGCCGATATCGAGCGTGACTTGGGTGACGCCGCTTGGATCATCCCGCGCAAGACCGACTGCGTCCGCTCTTATGGCTACTACAAAGCTTGGCGGCTCAAGCCGGACTTCATCGTGACGCTCGACGACGATTGCTATCCCCTCCAGCCGGGTTTTTTGGCCACGCATTTTCGTCGGCTCAACGAGTCGGTCAAGAGCCCCGCTTGGGTCTCGACTCTGGACGGCATCACGCCACGGGGGGTGCCCTACTTCGAAACCCAACGCCAGCTCCCCTGCGTGCTCAATCACGGCCTGTGGGAGTCGGTCCCCGACTTCGATGCGCCCACACAACTCCTCCAGGCAAGAGCCCCCCAGCTCGCCAGCTGGACGGACCGCACCATTCCGCTCGGCAGCTATTTCCCGATGTGCGGGATGAATCTCGCGTTCCGCCCCGAAGTCGTACCGGCCCTCTACTTCCTGTTGATGGGCAGCGGCTACGAGTACGACCGCTTTGGCGATATCTGGGCCGGCATCATCTTCAAGAAGATTGCCGATCATCTCGGCTTCTCGGTGAACAGCGGCAG